>ERZ779892.3-NODE-3-length-261779-cov-64.144908_pt1 | contig 261779 bp, 232 predicted proteins | sample MGYA00511552_ERZ779892 | MGnify/ENA primary metagenome ERZ779892 (study PRJEB29588, sample SAMEA2154561) | human gut metagenome | biome: human gut; feature: human-associated habitat; material: faeces | place: Denmark | collected 2008/2010 ... | reverse complement strand
GACAGACAAAGGAAAATGAGAAAAGTTAGTGTTTTAAGGGGTGGGAAACTTTAGTACATAACTTTACGGAAAAATATGTTTCTAAAATATATAAATCAGGGCAACCGCATCAAAATGTCAATAACCTGATAATCAATACTTGTCGATTTTGTATTAATAGGGATAAGTGGGGTGGATACAAGGATGAGAAGTTTCAACAATTTACAATATCCCCCCTTAAAAATGCATAATTTTGTATTTGTCTGAATAATAGCCTGTTGTCAAAAATCATGTTTCTTAAAAAATATTACCCGCAAGGGAAATTTGAATTATATGGGGCAAAAAATCAATTTTTATGGGGTAGTAGTTTCGATTTGGACCAATGGTTTTTTTAGGAAAATGGACAATAAGGGAGAGGAGGAGGTTGAAAACTACGTTTGTTTCCTAAGCTAACGTTATTTTGATGCGGTTGCCCTGTATATAAATAGACAGCTGTGGGGAAAATGTGGGGAAAAATTAGATAATTAAAAAGGCTAAATGACTGAAAATAATCACTTAGCCTTTTAATCCGTACCCAGACCCGTACTTCGTAATTGCTGCGCCCATCATTCAAGACTGTCAAATCGGGTCTTTCCTGTCAAGCCAATGATGCCTATGCGTATGCCAAACACATGGATTACGGATTTCTCGTTCCGTGAACAAACACTTTATCCGCAACTCTGCTATGTGGTGTATTGGCTTAACTCCATTTCTATGGGCAACACTTTTGTTGCAGATTTCAAGCAGCTTTTATCGAAATACCCATCAGTAAGAACTCGTTTATTAGGCTTTCCTCATAATTGGGAACAAGAGCCTTTGTGGAGATAAAATAATTGCCCTGTTTCTTAAAAAGCACTGGGGCAAACCAGCTCCGTCTTTAATTGTTTCCAATAAATGGATTGTTTCAAGCCCCTATAGAAAGAGAACAAAAATTCCTGTGTGAAAATTAATCTACGACAAGGAGCAAGCAAGGAGCAATATCAAACAAAAATCAATACCTTTGCAGTACATATGAGATAGACCAAAACAAAAGTGGAATATCGGAAACGAATAGCAAGGAAAAGAGAAGAAACGACCCAAGTTGATGTCCTTTTTGAGTTAATAATCAATAAAAGCGTTAAATCTTCACCTTTTAGAATGTGCAATTAAAAATAACAACCATATTTCTGACTTATTATCTATAAAATATTGAGTAATAATCGGTTGTAAATACATAAAAAGTAAATAGAATCTCCAATATGGTAATCAACAAAGTCGGGAGACCTTCACAGGTATCCCGACCCTTCTGTAAAAGTACGTAAATAGAACCGTTTCAACCCTTTAGCTTGTCATTCGTTTAGCTCAACATTGCTTCAAACATATCTAATTTTCAGATATTTATCCGAAAGTAAAATTTGAGGCTATCAGGCTTGTTAGGGATTGACACAGTTTGAATTACGGTCACGTTAAAACAAGTAAGATTTATTGGCTTCTAGCACTTCTATTACAGTTTTTATTTTATCTTTAATTTCTTCAAAAGTAATACTATCTCGGATAACATATTTATCATTAGATAATTCACCTGGCAATTCATTTGTAAATTCAGTCAGTTTTTTTGTTTTCTCCTTGTCATCCCTCACAAAAACATTAAACTTAAAACAATTATCAGTTCCATTATCATGTTTTATATCAATCACTAAAGGTTTATCATTAAACTTCTTTTCAAGATAAACACAACTCTCTTCGTATGACCAAATATCATATTTCCAATCCTTCCAACATCCATTTTCAAACCCCTGTAGATTCTTTAGTTTATTATATAAATGATAAACACGTATATCAACATGCTCGCCGTTCCATCGTATCTTTTTCATTAAATAAATGTCATAATCACTATTCCACCGAACATTATGCTGTTCCATATAATCCCATATATACTTATCATAAAAATACTTTCTCCAATCTGTTATAGGCTTGGAACCTGACCTAAATTTATCCTCCGCAATCTCGTTCAATATGCCATTTATATCAATGTCCTGGATTTTTAATTCAGAATCATAATTATCGAATACTTTATCTGCTATTACCTCAACAACTGATTGCAAACATTTATTATGGGGTTGCTCTTCATAAGATTCACAGTCAGATATAAATCTCTTCTTATCAGATCTGCTACTCAAAAAATTCCAATTAGAGCTTCTTTCATACCCAAATCCATAATGAACAGAACAGCCTAATAAGGCTCTGCGCAAGCGCCAATGATCGTATCTTTTGGCAAATCCGTTTTCATCAAACAGACATTTCATCACTTCTGCATAGCGGATAAATTTATTCTTATAGATTAAATTATCTGATTCCGACTCTATGCCACAAAAATTAAACATAAACTTTATTTGCCCTACAAAGAATGGATGATTTTCCAAGCTTCTTATAAATCTCTGCAATTCAATATCTTTAATGCTTATTTTATGTTTTTCTTCATCACGCTGTTGTTTTGTGAATGCTTTAAGCGCATCTTCATATTGGGCGCTCCTAAATATTAAATCAAAACTTACAGCCAAACTTACAGATAAATATTCAGACATTTTATCAATAGACTCCATGACAGAATCTATATTCCCATTATGTATATCTTGATTGATAATCAGGTTTCTCATACGATACATCCATTCATAAAAATCTTCGGATATTTTCTTGTCGGGATAAGCAACAACGGAATAACACAAAGCTAATTTTCCATAAGGAATAGATTCCAAAGTTTCATCCAAAAACATCTGAAAGAAAAGTGTCGTTTCTTTATTAGCTTTCCAAAAATAAAGTTTCCTATCAACTTCATTTTCGTTTTCTATTTTCAAATCATTTAGTTTTTTCCTACGTGAATATAACTTATCATAGCTTGCTGCGATAAACATTAAAGCATCTTTATTAAAAATAGGTAATCGGTCAAGAACATATAATGAAAGTCCGAAATTCTCTCTTTTGATAATCTTATGCAATATCTTATCTGCGATTTCCTCTTTAAGAATATCCTTATTATCATAATATTCTATACCTAGACTAATGGATAAATTTTCGAGATTGGAATCGGAATCTTCAATAGAGCCAGCCAAATTCTTATTTCTCCAATATAAAAAAATCAAAGTGTACAATAACCTCAGTTGATAATTGTCTATTAGAGATTTTTGACTTTCATTAAGATTCTCCCACACCATATCTGTCCATTTATTATCGGTACAGATTCTCCAATTGCTTACAAAGCATGAATTATCTTTTCCAAATAAATCTTCCACTTTTTTATCCAACCAGGATTTGAGGTTTTCGTATTCTGTCAACGGAACACCTCTACCATTCATTTTGATATAAATATCACCATTGACATCATTATCATTAAGCGATTCTATTGTATAATGCAAATTACGATCAAAATTCTCCAGCATTTTTACCGCATTATTGTTGCCGAACTTCCTATCAATTATTTCTAACGTTGATATACAACCACGCACCGTGGTGTCATGACGCCATGCATCAATAAACCAGTTCTGTTCTTCAATTTTTACTAGTTTACATTGTGTAGTAAAAAGCTCATTTATATGTTCTGACATTTCCATACAAAAGTCATGTGCATATTCCCGTGTCTGATAAATCAGCTTTTGCTCCAGAACTTTTTTATCCGTTGGGTTATTAATATTAGCTTTGGATGTAAGATACATACGTAACAACCACAGTGTAGTCAGTCTTTGCTGCCCATCAATTGGATAAAACGTTTTTCCTTCATCATTTTCTATACCATAGATATAATTTAGATCTATACCCTTATCACTATTGAGTCCATCCAATAAATATTCAATAAAAGGCTCTATTTTATCATACTGATTACCTTGTACATAATCCCTTTGCAGGCTGGGTATCACTATATTTTTAAAATTATTCATATTTGTTCCAGTTTTTCTTTAATATCACCTAAATATTTATTATAATCATCCTGAGTCCATTCTACAAGATTTACATCCATACCAGTATTATATGTTTTTAGAAAGACATTCAATGTACACCGAGGTATATATGTCACTTGGTACTCATTATTCTGATTATCTATATTGGATGCGGCAAGAATAATCTTTCTCTTTCTCTTATAAAGAGAATTATGGTAGCTTCGGTTTGTATGGCTATCCAATAAAACAAGATTTCCCAAGCCATCTTTATTTTGAGGAGAATTCTTTTCTGCACTGCCTACAATTTCATTATAAATCTGTTTGAACTTCTCGATCTTATAGTCTTTTTCAAAGAGATCAATTTCATTATTCAGTTCCGGCCTTTGGGCAAAAATTTCCGGATAATCTGCCTTAACCGAAGCAATCCAATCCTCAAAATCCTTTTGTTTAGTGAGTGGATTTTCTGTCTGTGATGCGATATGCTCAATATCCCATCTTTGCGAATAGAGCAATTCGAAAGGGAACTGTTCATAAGAGAATCTTAATCCGAGATTGGCTTTTTTAATGGCTTCATAATGAATTAAAATGGTCTGAATATTATGAAGTATAAATATTTTCCTTAGAGTAGCTTTACTTGTATCACTATAAGTGATTTTTTCAAAATCGCCCAAACCTGAAATACTTTCCCTGACTTTACTCTTCAATTGTTCTATACATCCTTTCAGACCTGACTCTTTGTATGCTTTTACCCAATCATCAATCTTGTTATTACCTTCAGTGTAGGTAAGATACCCCATATAATGGTAACTATAAGGATTCTTATATAAATCCATTATACGTACAAAACATGTTCTGCAATCTTTCCAGAACTTTGAAAGATCAACCCTTTTTTCAGTATACACCTCGTAAAAAGCGGCTTTAGGGTCAGCTTCATAAGTTTTCCGACTAATATTAAGTACCATGTTGAATAATAAATCCATCCTTGAACCATTATATAAAGGCTCGTCGGTTTGAAGCATGTACCATAATCTGTCATCATTAAAGGCTTCTTCCATTTCAGCATACTGGGCAGCCACCAATGATTTGTCTGGCAATCCATTATTGTCAGACGATTCCTTGTTATCGTCTGAAAGCAAAATTGCCTTTATCAGTTCAGAGCATGTCAATTCTATCTTACCACTATTGAGATGAGCAAATGTGGTATGCTTTTCTTCCTCATTAACTTCATACCATAAAAATAAGATATGTTTACCTTCGCCTTTAAGAAGTTTTTTAAAATCCTCCTTTTGATTATCAGAATTATCGATAAAATATTGTTTTATGGCTCCATACACCTTTGACATATAATACTCGTCTATGTTTCTGTGTTCCCCTTTTTTGATTTCATCTGACTCTGTAATAAAAGAGTATCTATTTAGAAGTGTATTCGATTCAGAAGAATCTCTTTCATATTCAAATATATATGGATAGAAAGTATTCTCCTTATTATCTTCAAATAATATCCTCCAAAGAATCAAAAGAGTTGTTAGTCGTTGTTGGCCGTCCAGAAGTTCATATTTATTATCTTCTGTTTTCACAACAGCCAAGGGTTGCATACAATAATAAGTTTTCTCTTGTTTTAGAAATTCTGAAAAATCTTCAAGCATTTGTTTTGCTTGCTTTTCTTTCCACTTGTATGCACGTTGCAGATATGGTATAATAAACGTAACACTTTCTTGACATACGTTACTATCCTTATCTATATCTGCATTTATACAATCAAATGTTCTTTTCTTTAACTCACTCATATATTTTAAATATTTATAAATCTTCATTATTTACTTTTAACTCCCTCAAATACAACCTCGCACACATCTCTGCATCATCACCGGCACGATGGTGTGTCCCTTGTTCTATGCCCAATTGTTCACAAAGATAATCCAGCGAATTACATCCAAAGGAGTAAATCTTCCGTGCCATTTGCAAAGAACATATCCATTTCAGCTCAGGTAGATGAATGCGGTAGAGTTCAGCAGAATGCTGCAAGCAGCTTCTGTCAAAAGGTACGTTATGTGCAACAAAAGTATCGAACTCATCCAGATAAGTCCGTTCTATCTCTTCCCATACCTGACGGAAATCAGGAGCATCTTCTGTATCATGCGGTCGGATACCATGTACTTTTATGTTCCAATACTGATAACGGTTGCCTTCAGGACGTACCAGCCATGAACGGGTCTCTGCTATTTCTCCGTGTCGTACAACACAGATTCCCACCTCACATATTGAAGCACGTTTGGAGGTAGCCGTTTCAAAGTCTATTGCTATGAAATTAATCTCTGATTTATCAGTCATTATTTGATTTTTTATAGTAAGACAATATATTCTCTGCAAACCTGCATATTTCATCCTTTACCCATTGTGGCTCGATAATTTTTATCTGGTCTGTCTGTTGGAGCAATGCCTGAAGAAAATCATAAGTGGGCCGGACTGTCATTTCGAATGTAGTAGATTCATCATCAGATGCAATCTCACGCTGAGAATCATGTATAGGTAAAGTAGCCAGGTATTTTCTTGCCCATCCATATGCCTTAATTACCACACGCTCAATATCAATATCTCCGTCAGCTATAATGCCTACGCATCCTTCAAAATATTCATTTATATCAAATGAATCAGGAAGTTTAAATGTTGTATCCGTAACTTTGACATTGAGAATCCTGTCGAGCGCGTATGTCCTTATTTCCTCAGAATATACCGACCACCCTATAAGATACCAGCGGCGGTTATACACCTTCAGGTGATAAGGCTCTACCTGAAACGTGCTGGCATGGGACCTGCCAAAGCCTTGGTGAGTAATTTCTACCACGCAATTCTGACGCATGGCCTGAAGGAAAGTCTGCAAATATTTATTTCCCGAAGGAATCTTCTCGAATGAGATGCGTTTCTCCAGCTGATGGTCTGCCTGAAGCTGGTTCAGGGTGGCATACGAATCGATGAGCCACGAACGGAAGGAGTCGCCTTCCAGCGATTCTGCATCCTCTATGTAATAGCCATATCCTCGACTGGTATCGCAGGAGATGAGAATATCGAAGATGGTCTGCACGGCCTTCTTGTGATTCATGAAGGTTTTCCACGGAAGCGGTTTCCCGTCGCCCAGTCCGCAGGTTTCCCATCGTTCACTGATTTCGTTGAAGGTGATGTATGGGTGGCATCGGATTAAATCCACCAGCCATATATATCGTCCGAATTTGTTTGCTGCCATAAATAATAAAATGAAAAGTTTTGGTGATGTGGCAAAGTAAAGCACCTACCTATGTCAAATTTAGGCATAAGTCCTTAAAATGTCAAATCATTTTAAAAGCAATTCACACGATTTAAAAACTGGTACATAACTCGTATCTTTGGCAAAAAAATAAAGAAACCTCAATGGATACAGAATATTTGAATCGTTTTGAAGAGAGATTGCAGCAGGAATTGCTGCGTTTGTGTACTGACTATCATATGCTGGACGGTACCCTGCTGGCTACGGAGGACCTGGACAACCGCTGGCACGATCTGGCACCGGAGTACGTGGCCGATGCCGTGGAACAGATTCGTGACTATCCCGTGGTGTCGGTGGCCTGGGCTGCTTATCTGGGCTTGGGAGTAGCTTTTTGCTGGGACGAAGACTGGGAGGCCAGCGCAAAGGCTTCTTATCAGTCGTACTACGGAGAGCAGGGATTTGACGATATGGATGAACACATCGTGCGCGACTTGCTCGGCTTGTCGCTCGACGGTGAAGAGGCCCGCCAGCTGGAGGACATCATCCGCCGCTGCGGACAGACTACCGTGGGACTGATTCGCCATGAGCAGATAGAGCCGCAGAGTCCGCTGGCTTTCCATGTGTTTGCCCGTGCCTGCCGTACGATGTTCCGCATCGGGGTGGCCATTGAGCTCAAACGACTGGGATATAAATTTGAGAAAGTGGAAATCGGTCGTGTGCCGGGCGGAATGTTGTCATAAGAAAATACCGTTCAGTCTATGTCTATGAAATACACCCGTTTAGTTTTTTCTTTTTGCGCATGCCTGGCCTTTTCGCAGGCTTTCGGCAAGGCGGAAGGCGATTTGTCGGTCATCCGGCAGAATTTCAACCGGATTTATGTGCAGTCGGAAGGGGAGGAATCTCCTCTGAAAGAGCTGCTCTTGCAGAACCAGCCGGGCTTCTCGGTGTCCGACCGTGTGGTAATGGAACTTCAGCAGCGTGTGCCGTACGAAGCGGCTCGGATGAGGCATTACCTTAAAGCGTTGCAGGCCGACGGCTCGTGGAGTGACATCAATTATCAGGACACCAACCGCTCGGGATGGGACCCGCGTCTGCATGCCGAACGGATACTCGAGATGGTGAAGCACTTCAGCAATCCGGAAAACGAATATTATCATTCGAAGAAGGTGGAGAAGGCCATTCATCGGGCCTTGCGCTACTGGTTTGTCCAAAAGCCGGTCTGCCTGAACTGGTACTATAATCAGATTGGTATTCCCCGTACGCTGGGCACTGCCTTTATCTTGTTTGAACCTTTTCTGACCGATGTCGAGAAGCAGGATGCCATCACGGTGATGAAGCAGGCCCGTTTCGGCATGACCGGACAGAACAAGGTGTGGCTGGCGGGTAACGTCATGATGCGAGGGGTGCTGGAGAACGACCTGGATTTAGTGAAACAGGCGCGCGATACGATTGTGTCGGAGATTGTGCGGGGCGGAAAGGAAGGCATCAAGGACGACGGGTGCTTCCACCAGCACGGACCACAACCTCAGTTCGGGAATTACGGGCTGGCGTATGTGTACACCATGAGCCTTTTGTCGGGCCTCTTTTCGGATACGTCGATGGCTTTTACGCCTTCGCAACTGGAGGTGATTGCCGGATTGCTGGAAGAGGGCTACCAGTGGGTTATCTGGCAGGGGAAAATGGACATCGCTTCCCTGGGACGCCAGCTCTTTTCTTCGGCTCCTTTGCACAAGGCGTTGAGTCTGGCTTTTGCCGCTACCGAACTGGGAGGCGGACGCGATGCACGCTGCAACCAGGTGGCTGCCCGTCTGCTGGAAAACTGTTTTTCGCCGCGCAACGGGCTGATTGGACACAAGCATTTCTGGCAGTCGGACTACACGTTGAGCCGCCGTGCCGGATGGATGGCTTCGCTCAAGATGGCATCCGACCGCGTGATGGGAGTGGAGAGCATGAACGGCGATAACATGAAAGGCTATTACATGGCCGACGGGGCCCTCTATATCTATAAGGATGCAACGGAATATTACGATATCTTCCCGTTATGGGACTGGCGTAAATTGCCCGGTGTGACCTGTTACGACGATGTGCGGCCGGTGCCGTTGCTCAAGCACAGCTATTATCCGCGCAATCGGGGCCGCTTTGTGGGAGGCTTGTCGGATGGGAAAAATGGAATCAGCGCCATGGAGCTGGACCGCGACGGGCTGAAGGCGCAGAAGTTCTGGCTCTTTGCCGATGAGGCGGTGCTTTGTCTGGGAGCAGGTATCTCTTCCGATTCGGCTCTTCATGTCACTACCGCCGTGGAGCAGTGCTGGAGCAGGGAGGAACCGCTTCGCATCTCTACTGCCGACGATACGCGAATCTGGCATCACAGACGTGGGTATGTGCTGTGGAATAATCTGGACAGTTGCTTTGCCCGCACGGCAGCATCTTCCGGAAGCTGGCACGACGTGATGAAGATGTACAAGAACGATACCGTTTCGGGCCGGTTGTTTACCCTTTATCTGGACCACGGCGTACGTCCGAAAGAGTCTTCTTACTGTTATGCAGTCCTTCCCGAGACAACGGAAGCCGACTTGCGTAATTTCCGTACCGACAATTTCCGGGTGATGTGTAATGACAGCCGCTTGCAGGCAGTGTGGCAGGTCGACCGTTCGGTCTGTTGGGCAGCCGTGCGTGAACCTTTTACCCTTCGTGTGACGCCGGAACTGGAAGTGGATTTTCACACGCCTGGTCTGTACCGTATCGGACGGGGAACGGGCGGACGCTGGGAAGTGTACTTCAGTGACCCTATGCAGTGTCAGGATGAGGTGCAGATTACGGTGAACGGCAAGCATGGCACGCATGCGCTTCCGCAAGGAAAGAATCAGGGTACAACCCTTCGTTTTGAAGTCAACTAAAACTCATTATCTTAAAAATAGAAACATGAAAAAAGCATTTGTATTGATGGCAGCTTTGGCAATGACCAGTGTGCTGTCGGCTACCGCAGAAAACACGACCGACACACCGACAAAGAAGACACGCAGCGAGGTCTTCATAACAGAGAAAGGAACCGAATGGGAACCGGCTGGCGAGGGAGTAACCCGTCAGATTATGGGATACGACGGACAGGTGATGCTCGTGAAAGTAAAATTCGAGAAGGATGCCGTAGGCACAGCCCACACGCATTATCACACGCAGACCACTTACGTGGCCAGCGGAAAGTTTGAGTTTACCGTGGGTGGGAAGACGCAGGTGGTATCTGCTGGCGACGGTATTTATATTGAACCGGATGTACTTCACGGTTGCAAGTGCCTGGAGGCCGGTTTGCTCATCGACTGCTTCTCTCCGATGCGGGCCGATTTCCTGAAAAAATAACCGACTGAGAATCAGAAAAATTCTTTGCCGCAAAAAACGCTTCGACGTTTGGATGCAAACGCCTTTACGTTTTCCCCAAGACGTACTTACGTTTCGGGTAAAACGCAAAGGCGTTTTCTTGTGAATGTACTTGCGTTTTGGGGGGAGAGTGAATTCTAGCGGATATCCGGCCCGAATTTCCCTTCAAATTCCGTCACTATCTGCTGGAAGTGAGTTGGCAGGTAGAGCATGGCCTGAGCGTGCAGGGCAGGGGGAATGCCGTAGAATGCTTCGGCAATGCTGCCCGTGATGCAGGCCAGCGTGTCGCTGTCGCCACCCAGTGAGATGGCCGTACGTATGCAGTCCTCAAAGTCCGTCCCGTCCAGAAAAGCGCGGATGGCCTGGGGCACGGTACCCTGGCAGGTGGCGTCCCACTGATAGGTGTCACGAATACCGTCGCAGGTGAAGTTCAGGTTGTAGCCGAATTTTGCTTCGACGGAATTTTTTATGTCCTCCTTGCTCTTTCCGTTCCGGACCAGAAAGATGCAGAGTGCCGTAGCCTGGGCACCCTTGATGCCTTCGGGATGGTTGTGCGTGCAGGCTGCCGATGTGCGTGCAGCCTCCAGTGTCTCTTCTTCCGTGCGGAATGCCCATCCCACGGGGCCTACGCGCATGGCCGAGCCGTTGCCGCAGCTGCCGTAAGGAAGGAGTTGTCCCGTCTGCTGTCCCTGTCGGAGCCATTCGCGGAAACGTCCGCCAAAGCCTCCCAGCGGACAGGGGTAACGGGTGGCATAACGGAAATAATAGGTAGCACAGTCTCCGCCGTGCAGCAGCCAGTCGGCCGTGGCGAGGGTCAGGATGCTGTCGTCGGTATATCCTTTCTGCGGAGTGAGGAAAGGAAACTCTTTTGTCTTGATGTTGCGGAACTCGTAGACGCTGCCTGCGATGTCGCCTAGAATGCTTCCAATCATGATACGTTATTTTTTATAAAGGTACTATCTCTAAAGTAAAAATGAAAATAGTAAACTGTTTTTTGAAATATGTTTGTACGAATTGACAAATCGAATAAAAAAATGACATCTTTTTTTCAATTTATCAGTGCATGAGGTGCGTTTTGTTGAAAAATTTATATATTTGCGTCACTTGACCTATATCGATGACTATTATTAATTGAAAAACAAAGAAAGATGGGGGCCTTATTTCAAATTATTGCGTACTCGCTGGGAAATCTGTTTTTAGGCGTAATCCTTACTATCGTAGGAGTTGCATTAATGTTTGTTCTGATACAATCTTGGCGTTCTAATTGTACGTACACGCCTCTTAGTTATATCACCGGGGGAATTCTTTTTCTTTTTCTTTCTTTTCAAGCTATATTGTTATGTGGCGCGGTCACCATCAAGTCGTATTCTGATGATGTGGAGCACGCCATTAACGGATGGGTGGCCAATGTTCCTTCAGATGTACAGTTTGATCAGGAGGCAAGCCAGAATGTGTTGGAGCGGATTACAGAAGAGTGGCCTTTGGTGGGCTACTTTGTGGGTGGTGCCGATTTTACAGGACATACATCTGAATCCCTTGGACCGGCTATGGCCGAGGAGTTACGTTCGTTTATGAATTATTTCATACTTCGTCGTATCGGCTGGAGCCTCTTGTTCATTATTTGTGGTGCTGTGATTGTGATAAAATCCATGGAGCGTGTTTCACGCCGGAGTTACTCCAGCAGCAGAGGTCGCATGGCAGGAAGCAGAAGAAAACGTTATGATGATTAATCTATAAACTAAAAAAGAATAAATTATGGCAAATCATTTGGTAATCGGATTGGGAGGAACGGGAGGTTCAGTCTTGCGTGCCTTACGTAAACGCATTTATGAAGAATTTCGTTCAAACGACCCGAAGGGAAGTGCGAATATAGAATATTTATATGTAGATTCAAGTCTGGCCGATTTGAACAACGAAGAAGACTGGCAGACTTTGGGGGTGTCAGTACAATTATCTCCCGCACAGCGTCTGTCAATTAACGGTATAGGTGCAGGGGTATTGAGCAACCTAGACCAGTATCCGGGCATTAATTCATTTATCAACCGCAAGGATGAAGCCATGCTGAAAGAGGGTATAGGAGCCATCATCAGTGAAGGTATTGGCGGACAGCGTCGTCGCTTCGGACGTATGTTGATAGCCAATAATATGTGCGGTTTGCCTCAGAATACATTTGTGGGACAGGTACATGCCCGTGTGCGTGCGCTCAAGGAAAAGGAAGATGTGGATGATGTGACTTTCCATATCTGTGCAGGATTAGGTGGAGGAACAGGTTCCGGTTCCATCGTAGATGCAGTGGCTCAGATTCGTAATGAATTCCAGCGTACGGGAGACGACCGTTCTAAATTTAAGATTCAACTTTACCTTTATGTACCGGAAAAGATTATCCAGATTCCGGGTGGAGAAGACAGCAACCGCTATTATCAGCCGAATGGATATGCTGCCTTGCTGGAATTGAATGCCATGTCGGTAGGACGTTATTATCCTACGGATGTGAAAGGAAACACGGATGAATATGGTAATGTCCGCCGTCTGCTGAAGGGACAGGATGCATTTGACATGGCTTACCTCTATACCAATGTGAATGAGGCTGGCAAGGAGGTGAACTTGCATAAGGTGCTTCCGGGCATTGTGGGAGACTTCTTGTTCCAGAAGATTGTGGCTTCTTCCATGCAGACCAATGGAAAAATGGCTCGTTTGGAAAGTAACGAGAACAATGGCTTGCTGCCCGAAAACAATGAAACGGGAGAACCGGTTCGTAGCCGCAAGTTTATGACTTTTGGAGTAAAACGCATTGAATATCCTGAAACAGAGGTAGTGGAATACGGAGCCTATCATTTTGCGCGTCAGGCTTCCATGCAAATGCTTTACGGCTTATGGGATGAAGCGCGCGGATACATTGAGTGTACTGAAGATATGGTTGGAAAGTCTTTCGTGCACGATGTGGATAAGGAAGCCGAAAAAGAAGCGAACTTGCTGACTGACGATTACCTGATGTTGAGCAAGCCGCTGCCTTCTATCGAGAAGCACGTAACTAACTGGAAACCGATTGTACAGGGATGGGAATTCTATGTAGACCGTTACAAACAGGATGTGCAGGCCGAATGCCAGAAAAAAGAATGGTATGAAGAATTCAATCAGCTTTGTGAGAAATTCTTTGATTCCATGTATCGTGGTTGTGGCGTGAAGAAATTCTACTTTGATTATGAAAGCCAGATTCCGGGATTTGCAGAAGAAATTTGCCGCCGTATTGAGAACAATCTGTTTGCTAAATGGAAGAATGGCGAGATGTCTATTATCGAGGTACACAAGTACATTGCGGTGCTGATTGATAAATGCGCAGAACGTGTAGAAGGCTTCAAGAATAAGATTACCAAGCGTACCACTTATCTTAATGAAGATTTGGCAGACCAGCTGGAAGCTATCCGTACGGACTGGAATAATATCGGCTGGCTAAGAGATGCCATTACCAATGCGTCTACCAAAACGTTTGGCCGTTTTGCAGATGCCAAACGTGAACAGCTTACCATTGCCACTACGGTAGCCGCTTACAGTTATGCCGTTAAATTGATGTCGGAAATCATCAATATGCTGACTTTGTTAAACAGCAATTGTGTAGAACCTTTCATGAAGGTGCTGGCAGACTTTGCTGATAACATGAAGAAGCAGGCTGAAGAAAAATGCAAGCTGAGTGATGCGGAAGGCGGAAGCATGAATAGTGAAGTGGTGAAGGAATATGATCCGAAACTGGTTCGCGACACCGTGCAGGGCTTCCTTAAGAATCAGGCCAACCAGAAGTCGTATGCCAGCAGCTTGCGGGCTAGTATTGTAGAATCAATGGGTACGACCAATGTGGGATTCGCAAGTCTGGGCAAGAAGATCAATGTCAGCACATTGCAGGAAATTACATTGAAGATCTGCATTGAGAGTGCCCGCAAGGAGATGGACGATTATTCACTTAAAAATGCCAATCAGCGTCTGGTCAATGTGAATATCTTGGATAAGTTGCGTAATACCGATTGCAGCACACCGGACAAGCGTAAGCGCTTTGTGAAAGAAATCTACAACGCAGCACAGAGCTTCTTGCCGTTCAATGGGTCGGAAGAAGGAAAAGGTAGTCCGGAGACGGCAGCCAACCACCAGAAAATGATTCAGCTCTCTTTGCCGCTGTACGAAGATGACGATGCTTTCCGCAACGACTTTATCAAAGATTTTGGCGAAAGTGGAAAGATTCCGTTTAATAAAGACAATGATGTGTCTGTCAACTTCAAGAGCAACCAGATTGTGGTCGTAACAGCGCACAGCGGATTCCCGTTGCGTTATGTAGATAACGTTCGGGTGCTGAAAGAGAAGTATGACGTATTGGTACGCAGTGAAGTGAACCGCATGGTGATACATACGGAATCATTCTCCAAACCGTTGCCTGAACTGTTTGCCCTGGATGCTTCAGAACTGAAGAAACGTATGCGTCCGATTGTGTTGATGGCTTATACGCTTGACGGCATTCTGGTGGAACGTGAAGATGTAGAAACCGGCGAAAAGGCAATGGCCTTCGCAGGCGAGAAGAATCTGATGGGACGTGTAAGCCGCTGGATTTATGTCGGCAACGATATGATACAGACCTTGAACGAGTTGTGTAAGATGACTCGTGCGGTGGATGCCGATGCCCTGAAAAAGGCTGTACAGACTGAGTTGGAAACCAATTATAAGCATATCGAAAAGAAACGTCAGCTGATGTTGAAGATGGGTGAAACCCTCGATAACGTATTGTTGCCGTTAGTAGGCGGAAATGACAATAATCCGGAATTCGTGGCATTCAACAGAGCGGCAGAAATCTTGTGTGATAATGATTTGAAGATTGACTAAACTTAATATTAAAAAAAGATTATGGCAAAGAAAATAGGAATTTGTGTAAATATCGATTGTGACAATTACAAGAAAGAAGTAGAAGTAGAACCCGGAGGCGAGTTTGAATGCCCTTTGTGTCATCAACCCTTGAAAGAAGGCAAATCCTCTAAAAAGGACCCTGATGACAGCGGCAAAAAGAGTAAGCTGGGCCTGATTGTGGGGGGAATCGTTGTGCTTGCAGCCCTGGGTGGTGGCGGCTATTATTTCATGAGCGGCAATACAGGTCCTGATGTTGCAGAACCTGATTCCTTGGAAGTTCCTCCTGTGGTAGTTCCGGCGGCAGATACAATGAAAGTCGATACTCCTGAAGTGAAGGAAGAGAATACCACTCCAACAAGCACTACACCGGTGGTGATTAACGGTAGAGGTACCATCGATTTGGGTTATGCCACTTATACTGGCGACCTTAAGAATGGTAAGCCTCACGGATATGGTACGTTGACATACAAGAGCAGTCGCAAGATTGTATCTTCAAAAGATTTTGTGGCGAATCCGGGTGATACCTTCGAAGGAGAATTCCGTGACGGTAAGATCAGCGGACTGGGATATTGGAAGCATGATGGAAATGAAACTGTGGTGAAGCCATGAGTCTACGTTTCCACATAGCATGGATTATGATGACGGCAGCAGCATTCACTTTTAAAGTGGATGCAGCTCCGTCGTTTTATACCCGCTGTCTGGAAACCCTTTCAAAAGCCTTGAAACTAAACTTGCCTGACCGTATGGAGGCAGATGTGGACAATGATTCTACCTGGCATTACGCCGGCAAACCTTTGCGGGTAAGAACCAATGCTTATGGAGACGTGTCTCATATCGGGTATAAGTTGTTTGATTCTCAGTGGGCTGTGGCGCATGATGCCCGTCCTTTACTTGATTTTCTGGAACGTTATGCCCTGGAGCAGGACGTGCGTCGTGAAGGGGTGGACAAGGCCGAAGAAGCCAGCCGGAAACGGGTTACTTTTATTGAAGGAAATGTGTCAATGCTTCGTAATATAGACCCGGAAACAAATTGTACCGTCAGTGAGATAGAGCGTCGGAGTTATACTGTAGCCTGGGAAAAAGACAGCTTAAAGGTACGCTTGCAGGTTTCTGCCGATTACCAGCTGTTTACAGGCGCCAATGCCGTGGAACTGGAACAGATCTTTGAACGCGATGTGAGGAGAACCAGGCTGGAGCCCACAGAGGGTACGTTGCCAAAGGAATGGTTGCAAGGCCGCAGGTCGCATGCTGATAGTTTGTTCATTGTTAGTAATGGTTGCTATCTGAGTGACCAGATACGGTCTGACCTTTATTTGTACGAGCAGGATGGAACATTATTTCTTGTGAAGGATGTGTCGAGACCTTTGCAGAGTGTGAATAATATTTTGCTGACCGGACATTCTGAGAAGGATATACCTTTGAAATTAACCGTTGATAAATATGGTTATAATAAGTCGCAGATAGAAATCACACTACAGCAACTGCTGGCATATTTCCGGATGGAAAACTGTAAAGTTTATCTGGGTATAAAAGATCGGACCTCCGACTACATTACGGCTACACTTTTTGCCGTAAATCTGAAGATGGCCTATAATCATACTGTGAGCTTGAAATTCCCCTTAAAAATTCTTGATGGGGCAGAAATGAAAGTAGAAGGAACGATTTATACCTATACTCCTCTGCAAAATATTACGGAAAAATTTTTTATTAATAATATAAAACAGAATTGACAGTGAATATCAGATTATTATTAACCTTCATGGTCGCTTGTCTGCCTTTTTTTACGGCATTTGCTGACAATGTGGATGAGATAAAGGCTCAAATCAATAAAGTAAAGAAGAGCAGTTCGTATATTTACGCGGAGTCTACCGCTCCAACGGAGGCAGACGCGCGAAGTTATGCAGAGAGTAAACTGTATGAAGAAATCAATGCGTGGGTAGCCACACAGAAAAAATTGAAGAAAAGCTCGAATTTCGTGGTGAATAACCGGAAAGAGTTGTGGACCATGTTGTCAATGCCTCGCGGTAGTAACATGTATCGTTCGTTTATCTATGTAAAGAAAAAAGACATTATCCCGGCAGAAAATGCGGTCGTTATAGCTAACGAATCCCTTCCTCCAGTAGAAGAATCCATTCAAAGTCAGTTGCCGGAAGTGGTAAGCCAAATAGCTGCATGTACAAAATACGGTGACATGGCAGAGAAAATCCAGCAAATGAAGACCGAGGGAAAAATAAAGAGTTATGGACGTTACGCTTCGCTGTCCAACCCCGATAAATGTTATTTGGCTATATACAATCGTGAAGGAAAAGTAGTGGCTGTTCTTACTCCCGGCCCAGATCGTCGGAATGTGAAGACCAACAAACCTGATGGTGTGAAGAATTATAGCGGATGCGGAGCTATTGGATTTGAATTGTAATAGAAATGATAAAAATATCGATAATGAAAAGAAGGGTTTTATACGTGTGCATTGCACTCGTTTCCATGTGGATGTGGTGTGTGAATGAGGCCAAGGCTGTTTCTGTGACATTGACCATTGATGAAGGCGTAGAGCGTCCGGTGGCCTTGAGTCAGGCGGAACATAATTTAGGACTTATCTTAACTGAAATCAACCGTGCGCAGCAGGCTAAGTCCATCTTGACGACTAAAGGATTCCCGATGGACGATTTCTCGCTTAAGTCGTTGTTGCGTTTGTGGGCAGTTACTCCATTTTATTGCGACGATGAAGAAGTGGTGGAACGTTGCTGGATATTCAAGGACGGTACCATGATGGTGAGCCATATTCCACTGATTATTACGCCGGAGGGAGAAGATTTCGGTGTGGGAACCTATCAAGAGGCTGTCGTAGAATTTGACAGAAGAGGTAACATAACTGATTTCCGCTTGGCGTTGGATGCGCATACGGCTGAAAGTATGGAGCGTTGTGGAAGTGTGGTAGAAAAGGAAAAGCAGATGATTATTATGCAATATATCGAACGCTTCCGTACGGCCTATAACCAGCGTGACTCTAATTATATTGAGAAAATATTCAGCGATGATGCGTTGATTATTACGGGTAAGGTGGTAACAACCCGCAGCCGGAGTGATGTAGGGGGGATGAACCAGAAGGTAGAATATACCAAGCAGACCAAGGAACAATATCTCCGCAACTTAAAACGAGCTTTCAGACGCAATAAGTGGATTGATGTGAAGTTTAGCGAGATTGGTGAAAATGGAGAAGAAGGAGGATGTGCCGGTATTACACAGTCTACCGTAGATAAGACCAAGTACGGTGTGCGGTTGCGTCAGGAATGGAACTCCAGTAACTATAGTGACAAAGGCTACTTGTTCCTCTTGTGGGAGTTCCCGGAAGACGGTAGAGATCCCATTATTCATGTGCGCACCTGGCAGCCCGAATGGGTAGGGGGAGTTCGTCAGCAGCCGGATGATGACATCTCTACGTTAGGAGCATTTGATCTGTAATTTAATATGATAGTTTGTATGAATAAGATGAGACAAGTACTGCTGACCTTATTCCTGATGGCAGTATTGTTGCCGTTAGGAGCGCAAAATCAATATATCTCAAACAGCCGCTGTACTACTGAAGACCGTTTTGAGGATCTTGGTGGTGACGGAGGGGTTATTTTACTGTCCAGGCATAAAGACCTGGTTATAGCCTTGCCTAATGTGAAAAATAAATCAATCCGTTTTAACGGGGAACGCCCTGACGGTTATTATGAATTTTGTGTCATTATAAAAGAGGGTGAAACTCGTACGCCCAAATTTGAAATCAGTCGGCGTGGAAATGTGTATAAAACAGAAATTGTACAGCGTATCCAACCCAATTTCCTGATTGCTTATAAGATAGAAGAAGTACAGAATCCTATTCGGACGGATGAACAGACTCAGGCAAATGATGCCTATATGGATGCATCGATGGCGGTTCTGGAATTCACCACTACCATTAAGGATTTGAAGGTAGATTGTCATCCGCAACTGGGTGCTACAATTGAAAGTAATCCGAGTGCTGCAGATCCGAGCGTGACAATAATAACCGTAAAAATTCCGGTGGCTTCGTTGTCCGATGCACTACAGCATATTGAGCAACTGAAAAAAGATTGTGCGGCACAAGATGCGAAAACAAGGGTAGAAAATGCACCGGAAGAAGTCTGGAATAAGCTGGAAGAACTGGAGGCAGAATTGGCAAAGGCTGAAGGTCAGTACAGGGAACTGGTAAATGTCGAGGTTTACGGGGAAGGAACTAACCGGTTGAACATCGATATAAGCGGGTTGACTGGACGTATGAAGAAATGCTATGCCGTTCTTCCTATTGTGGTAGAAAAGAACGTATATGTTACGCAATGCAGTGCGTTTATGAATGAAGGTGGAAAGCTGTTTGGCATGCGCAAATACAAGGAAGCACGCGTAGCGTATGAAGATGCATGGAACTCCGAAGATATCATTCCCAGCCTGCGTCCTGCCATTCGCGAGTCTATAGCCCAGTGTGACACTTGCATGTTATATGAGACTTTAGCAGCCCGTTCTATAAAGAAAATAGCAGAGCTAAAAAAAAATGGAAATGCTACGCAAGAAGAAGTAGCTCGCTATGCCTCGGCTGCTAAGGAATTTATGGAGATGGTGAATACCTATAATCCGGATGATTTTTATCGCACCCGTATAGAACGCATGGAAAATTTGCTCGCCGAGATGCCTCTGAAAATCAGATTTACGATTGTAGAGTGGAAAACACTGAATGAAGGAAATAAAATTCCTGGTGTAGAAGTTTGGACCTACAAGGGTGAACTTCCCGTTTCTTCTAATACATTTTCTTCAGACCGGAGGTTTGAGAAAATAATAGAGAAAAATGGGGTAGATTATGCTCAGGTAGGGGTATCTGATGAGCAAGGACTGGTAGAAATAAATCTGGATAGAACAAGTCTTCCTCAAGGAATTTTATTCCGTCCAGGTAAAGACAGTAATATTAAAATTAAATATATGACCATGAATGAATTGATGTATCAAGCGCATGGGACATATATCGAAAAACAATTTCGTCTGAAGATGTATGTGAAATAATTATTAATTAAATTGTTTATTATTATGAAAATGAATTTTTTAAAAGGGGTATTTCTGATTGCATTTGTTACTTTGGGCGTAGCAGATATGTCTGCTCAAAGTTTTCTGAAAAAATTGAAGAGTGCAGCAGAGAAGGTAGAATCTGTAACAAATACAGTGAATGAAGTTACGGGAGGAGAATCGACAGAACAGAAATCAGAGAACGATAGTATCTCACCCAAAGAATTTCTTGAAAAAGCACCTTCTTATTCTGTAAAGAAAGTTACAGAAACAGACTCATTGGGAAATGCAATCACAAATGAAGATGGTACTGCACGCTATAAGTACTTATTAATAGATAAAAACGGTAAAGTTTGTGCACCCAATACGGCAAAGAAGCATTTGAATTCGGCGTTGAAATCCGGAGCTTTCATTTTGTTGAAAGTGGGCGGAGGAGCCACTGCGGGAGCTTTATTGGGAAAAAAATTCGGAGGATCTAAGAAAGGAGCCTGGATTGGTGCTGGCGTAGGTGCTGCTGCGGGTGCTTTGGCTTCTATGAACGATATCAAGGCTGTAAAGGAACAGGTGAAACTGATGAAGGAATGCAAGAAGGTCTTGAGTGCTTATCAGAATACGTTCACCGAAGAAGGTTTACCTATGGATGCATCGGTAGACTTGTCGAATGTAGATGGAATCAACTTCTCGGAGTGTGAAGAAATTACTAAGAGTGCAGCTGATGTAAGAGCTGAACTTCTTGCTTCTCAGGAAGAAGGTGAATCACTGGAGGATGTAGAAATTCCGGACGAAGCTTAAAAGTAGTATAAACTGAACACTACATAAGAAGGGCGATAAATGGCTTTGTGATAAGAGCTGTTTACCGCTCTTTTATTTTATCTGGAAATGAAAGAGCAGGCTATAACTGTACTATATTTGTGATGTAATACAAATTATGTCGGCCATCTATAACCTGTCCAGAGGAAAGCATTCGCAATGCGAGGGCAGCCATCCGCTGAGGCAGTCACTATGGAAAAATGAGTCGCTGGCTTTCCTTTCCTATAATTATGCTTTTAGCCCGAAACTGTCACTACGGTCAAGGGTGGGAGTGGACTGGCTTCAGTACCGGCTTCACGGCAGCGAAAAATTCAGCAAGCTGTCGCCGCGTGTCAATCTGAACCTTCAATACCAGCTGAAAGGAGGGATGCTGTTATGGTCCTCCTCCTATAACAATTATAATTACGGCATGGACCTCATCAATCAGGCACGCATCGGTCTCAATCCTTATCTGGTACAGACCGGCAATCCGAACCTGAAGAGCGGATGTTCATTCAATTCGTTCCTGTATTATTCCGGTAAGATAAAGAAAACCGAACTTTCGGCCATTCTCCAGTACAAGCTGGAGCATAATCCGGTGGTTCATGACTATTATGTTCAGGATACTTACCTCGTCAGGTCGTTCATTAACCGTGGAAACATTCATTACTATGCTGCCATACTGGCGGCTTCGCACTCGTTCAACCGGATGTTCAGCCTGTCGGGCGATATAAGATACAATTACACGTCTGTTCACTCCGTGTGTGGTTTCGGCAACAGAAATCTGACCGGCAACCTCAATGCCAATGTTTACCTGGGTGATTTCAGTCTTTCGCCCTACGTCAATTTCAGAAACAAGATTGTCAACATCACTTCGCTGGGAATAGAAGAGACTCCCGTCAACTACGGTCTGGAGTGTACTTACGGCAAAGGAAACTTCTTTGCGGAAGTCAATGTCGTGTCTCCGTTTACCGACCGGAAGTTTCGAAAAACGTTCCAGCATGACCTCTATGCATATGATTCGGACGAAGATTTCAGGACAAGCGGTCAGTACTGCCACATCAAATTAGCTTATACCTTTGACTTCGGTTACAAAACGAAGAAGGTCAAACGAGAGGTCGATAGGTCGGTGAACAGTTCGCTGCTGAAGTCTTTTTAAAGTTTGCTGAATAACGAAGCGGATATAGTATATTACTTTAAATTCGGTGGAGCTTACTGCAAAAAGTCATTTATGGTGGAACCTTTTATTACAGTCTTTACATATATAATTGGCATTAGAAATTTTTCCCAAGAATGCAACTACAAGAAACGAAATAAACATAGACAATGCTATATAATCGGCAATAGTTGATCTGATACCCAAATCATTTGCCCAAACAAGATAAAGCCCCGGAATAAGAAAAAGAAAGATGCACCATAATGCTATAGCAGTTCCGTATTTATTACTTACGGCTATGGCTGACACATTGTAACTTCCACATTTAGGGCACCAGACATGAGATTTATTTCTACTGTCAACAATAGGATTTATTATCTCAATAGCTTTTTCATAATCTTTCTCGAAAACATATATCGTAATACCTGTGATAGCACCATAAGCACCTGGATTTTGGTCTTGCCCCTCATCATGCTGGCGAGAAACAATGTTATTTTCAATAAGCAGATTTGTAATCTCGTCTGCATAAATAGTCGTATCACATTTTATAAGAAGTCTTTCCTTCATATTAGAATTTACTTTTATGCCAATATACTGATATTTATATGAAAAAGCAAGATTTATCTCTAAATCTTTATTATAAGCATTATATTTGCGATACGGACTCGGACCTGAAACATAAAGTGATACTTTTATTTGCAACTGTTATATTGATAGTTATTGCAACAGTCATTAAAATGTACTTTACATAACTGCCTGAATAATTTAATTTTATTAGTGCAGTATTTATAATACACTGGGCTTTATATTTTGAAGAACTTTTCATAGCAAGTAGAAAATACTTTAGATAGTGAACACAGAATTATAAACTCTAAAATCAAAGTGACATGAAAACAAAGAACTTATGTGGAATACTGATGTTATTCTCTTTTTTAGTGTCGTGTACAGAACAGCAATGTATAATTCATGGTACAACTACTGGTGTAAAAGATGGTGATTATATGTATATAACTGAATATCTTGACAATACATATCTTGATTCAGCTGTAGTTATGAATGGCAAATTTACATTCAAGTTACCGAAGGCTTCAGAAGAAGATTTTTTGCCTAAAATTATAGTTCCTGCTGTGGGCAATGAGCCAAGTGTAGCCATGGTTTTTACACAAGATTCTGAAGTGAAATACATAAGAGATAGCAATAAAGATATATTCGATATATATGGTTCTCCATATAATGATTTGTTTCGTATAGAAAGCTTTAAAACAGATTCAATAAGTCATGTGTTGGGACATCTTAACAATCTCTGTTTGAAGGATTCTACTTTGACGCAGGGACAGAAGGATTCGATAACATTAGAAATGAATGAACTCATAAAAGAAGATTCTATTCTCAATATTCAATGTATAGAACGTAATATTGATAATCTTGTGGGAGCTTATTGCTTATACATAAACAGACATCGATTAAACAAAGAAACATTTCAGAAACTTTTTGAAAGACTTCCCAAGAAGTTTGCATCATCGAAGCATTTTGATGATGTTAGGAAATAACTTGTCTTAAAGGTTGATTATGAGGATATTTTTTATTATTCCTATACTTTTTACTTTTGTCTGTAAGCCTTCTTTCGGACAACGATTAAGCCCCGCTCAGCAAATGGCTGATTTTGACACTTTATGTGCAAAATTGGAATGTGTGCATCCGGACCTTTATCTCTATCAGTCAAATGAAGAGTATGAAAGCCGTAAAGCAAAGATGAAGGCATCTTTGACTGACTCTATCAGTATATCCGACTTTTATCTGAAAATAGCTCCTTTTATGGCTAATATTAAGGACGGTCATAGCATGATGCTGCCGCCTATTACAGACGATCTTATTTCGCATGCAAAGAGGGATGGCAGAACAATGCCATTGCGAATTAAAGTGACAGGAGATGCCTTTACTGTAGAATATCCGGTGATTGATAACTCCGGAATTTGCGAAGGTGATACGATTCTCAGCATAAATGGTGTCAAGTCAACAGATATACTTGAACGGATGTATGGCCTTTGGGGAGCAGAGAAGGATAATGGCATCAAGGAAGGCAGTGTAAACGCTTATTGGTCTCCGTTGTTATGGTACATGTACAGATGGAGTGAGTCGTATGTATTCACGGTAAAACGTGGTGACAAAATAGAAAAGATATGTTTGGAAGGAGTCCCGCAAAGCGTGGCTTTGAAGGCCATCAAGGAAAGGCAATCTGAAAGTTTCAGCTGTAAGTTTTCTGCAGATTATACAAGGGCGACTCTTACTATTCGCAATGTGTTTCAGGAAACGGAGCTGAAGTTGTTCTGTGATTCTGTCTTTAAGGAAATAAACCGCAGAAAAGTACCGGAGGTAATCATTGATATGCGAAATAATACAGGCGGTTCAAGCCAGTGTGTGGAAAGACTGATTTCCTATTTTCCACATCCAGACTATTCGTTGTATTCTAAAAGCCAGTTAAAGGTCAGTGCATACTCTAAGGCCTATAATAAAGACAGGCATCCGGAAATATACCGTGAAATTTGCGGTTTGCCGGATGGAGAACTTTTTGTGATGAAAGACACTCCAGTCAAAGACAATTTGGAAGATGCCAATCTATATCGTGGAAAGATAACTATTCTTGTGAACAACAAGACGTATTCCGGTGCCTCTACTTTTGCGCATATAATGAGAAAGTTAGGCATTGCGAGTGTGGAGGGGGAAACAGGTTGTCCAGATGTGTATTTCGGGAATTTTCTGCCTTTCATATTGCCTCATTCAAAAATAAATTATTATATCACTTTCGCTAAGTTTTATGAATAACCAACAGTTTACATTATGAAAAAATACGTGATATTCTTAGTCCTGTTCATCGCAGCTTTTTGTGTAAAGGCACAGTCTATTATTCCACAGGTAAATGAAAACGTGGAGCTTATGAGTATCTTGTCGCGTATGGCCGGTTTTCCGGAATATCACATGGATATGGCGGGCCAATACATAAAGGATATGGACAGCTATTTTAAGGAGAGTACTGGCCATCCGGCTGTGCAGTATATGAAAGAACTCAGGAATAAGTATGGCATAGCTTATGATGCCGTCATGTCAATGGCTGTACATCTGGATAACCGGAACGGTGTTTTTTCATTGATAGAGGAAGAAGTTTCGACCTTAGAGAAAAGATGGAAGAAGGTGGATAAGGATGAATTTCTGTCTTATCTCAGCAGCTTTTATAAGGATACAAAATTCAATGAATTTTTTCTGGCACATAAAGCCCTTTATGAAAGGGGCATCAGGTCTTATCAGGATAATGTCATCAATCATTTTGATGTGGACTGGTATGCTGATTTCTATGGCAATGAACCTCAGGAAACTTTTTCTGTAATCATCGGTTTCTGCAATGGAGGTGGAAACTATGGAGCAGACCGGCAAATAAAAGGACACAAGAAGGAGGTTTTTGCCATTGTGGGGTATTACGTGAATAAAGAAGATATGCCCATGTATAGCAAGGAATATCTGCCAACGCTGATTCATGAATTTAATCATTCTTTTATCAATCATTTTTTGGATGAAAACAAATATCCAGATTATGTAAAAGAACTGGAACCGGCTGCCACGGATTTGTTTAATTCTTCACGTTGGAGTATGGCGAAACAGGCGTATGGCAATTGGAAGACCGTAATAAACGAATCACTTGTCCGTGCGGCTGTTATCTGTTATATGCTGGACAAAGACTACAAGCCGGAAGAAATAAAAAATGAACTGTTGGAGCAGGTGCAACGAAATTTCAGATGGACGCCGGAACTGGTGAGTCTGCTGAGAAAGTACGAAAAGAAACAAACAAAGTATGGTAGTTTTGAGAATTTCTATCCGAATGTAATAAGGTTCTTCAGAGAATATAGCCAAAAGGAAAATGAAAGATTGGATGTACTTAAATAAAACAAGTATATTCAATAATAAATACTATATTTGTGATATTCGCAGTTTCGAATGATAATCAAGTGCAGAATATATGAGTTAATTCATAAATGTTAATCAAAGTAATATGAAAACAAAGAATTTATTTAGTATACTAGGATTATTTCTTTGTGGCTCCTGTTTTATGAGTTGCCTTGAAGAAGACGAAGAGGGCAGAAAAATAACGGATTACAAGGAGTATGTGCTGACTGTGGCATCGGAAATGAAACCGGGTGTAATATGGTCAGAGGGATGTGATTATCTGAAAGAGGTATATCCTGTAAAAAAAGAAAATGCAGAAGAGTGGGAAGCCTTAGGGGGTATCGGCGGATTTGAATTTGAAGAAGGATATGAATATAGAATAAAAATCAGCGAGACAAGTTACCTGGATTATAGTATGGGGCAACCTGCCTGGACGGAACATGAGTTGCTTGAAGTAACATCCAAAGAGAAAAAAGTCTCGGAAGGATTACCGAAACATTTTATTCCGGAAGCATTCTATAAAGACAAATTTCTGCCTACATACAAATATGCGGTAGAGGCTGATAACAAAAAGGTGATTGGAGAGGATTTGAAGAATAACTCTATTCTGCCATTGGACTATCACTATTTCTATTATGGCAACAGTGAAGGACCGAAATGGCTCGCAATAAAAGATGACACTAATGTATTGGGCCCTGGCCTGATAAAAAGAACCAATAAAACTCAGGAAGAATTTCCCGAAGTATATCGGATACTACTACCCGAAGGACAAGTAAATGGTTTCATGGAATGGTCATTCCTGGATGAAGAAGGAAATGAAACAGGCTATCCTTCGTTTGATGTATTTTTAGGATATTCTGCAAGGTCAAGAGAAGCAGGAGTAACACCAAATCTTTTCTATCTATACAAGGACCTGACAACACACTATAAGAGTAAATATCCGGAAGCAGGCGTAAAAGCGGTTGTAGTTTCTTATGCCATTGAAATAAACTGACAATCGTTCAGTTTGAATTCCATGATGTACACGTAGTCCTGTATCTGGAACACCAGGTCAATCTGTCCACAGTTAGATTCTACTGTGAATGTAGTTTTCAACATCATTGATTGTTGCTTATCTTAGAGGAGGGCACTTTATGACGAAAATATATTGGAAAGGTGTAAGAAGGAAGCTGGATAAACTATGAACAAATTATGAGTATATAAACAGATAAGATTATGTGGAAAAAACTTTTTGCCATATTCAGCTTGTTCGTTTCAATGAGCATACAAGCCCAGAATGTCGACGGGCGAATCGCCTCGCTCATTAATCAAAGCAACTGGTTTGAGTTGGAACAAGCGTTGAAAGAAACTCCTGCTAATTCCATATCACCATTTTTGCGGCAGTTGGCTACAGCCATGACGCATCATTATTTCAACCGTCCAGACTCAGCATGTGTCGTTCTTTCTGATTTGCTGGGCAATCATCAGCAAGAACTGGGCGATCACACCATGAATATGGTTATCCTGTTGAGTACCAATCTGGCTAGAACCGGTCATTACAATGATGCAGCCGGACTGCTTCAGAGTCTCTATGACCAACTGACTGCTTTGGGTACGGACAGCACCCTGACCGTGGCATATCGCGATCAGGCACAGCAATATCGGGCTCTGGCTGCCTGTGGCACCCTCTATAGACCGCTTCATAAATCGGATGAATACCGCATTCCGATGGTGATTGATGATAAAGGCGGGCAGCACTCCATTGAAATGGATGGAAGCATCAATGGGAGAGAAGGACGTTTTCTGTTCGATACTGGAGCCGGAGGAAACCTGATAACCCCAGAATTGGCAAAGAAATATGGTTTGCGTTCTTTGGATGCAGATATCACCGTGGGAGGTGTTGGAGGACTGAAACAGGGAGACTATGCTATTGCAGACACGTTGCGTATCGGGGAAATGACCTGGGTGAATGTGCCTTTTGCCGTAATTGATACCCGGACGGGACATGATGAAGCAGATAAGTTCAGTGAAAAATTTCAGCTTCCTCCTGTCATCGGACTCCCTGTCATGTTTTGTATGCAGGAAATTCAGTTGGATTTTGAACACCGTGAACTCATTATCCCAACCATACAGACATCATCTCCGTGGGGCAAAAGTAACCTTCTGCGCACGGATACAGAAGGATTGCAGTTAAAGACGACAGTTGATACCGGGCATCCTGTCTATCTTCATTTTGATACAGGCTCTTATTACACTTATATGCAGCCCGCCTGGTACAATCGTCACCAAAAGGAGGTGAATTCAGCAGGAGTACCCGATTCGCTTCGCATGGCTGGAATAGGGGGTGTGTCAATTACCCGTACCTACAGGTTGCCGCAAATGAAATTCCATATAGGAAATGGTACCGCGACGATTGATTCGGTCAAAGTAAATACCGGGATTGATTTGCATACGGGACAGATGCAATCCCACGATACAGAAGATGGGGTACTCGGCTTGAATGCACTGGAAAAGTTCTCTAAAGTGATTATCAACTTGAAGGATATGTATATGGAGGCTATTCCTTATGCAGAGAAACAATAAGTGGATGGTATTATGATAGAATAAAAAGGGAGAATCTTCAGCTTCGAACCGTCAGATTCTCTCTTTTTTATTTTTCAGTAGTCCCATCTTTTTCATTTGATGAACTGTCAGTTCCGGATCGTAGATCACCTCACAGCCTGCCGTTGCCTTAAGGACCTGGATATATGATTCAATATCACCGACGCCGATTTCATTTCGAAGTTCATTCAGCATTTTGGCATCTTCTACAGGCCAGATATATATAACCTGCCTGCCGTCCACCGTGACGGTATAAGATTGTGTCCCATATTTCTGCGGCTTACATTCCCTCATCCTGATTCTATCTGTCAAAACAGCAAAATCGCCGGCACTTACAAGTTCTTTCTGCACTGCTTCTTCCATTATAGGAAGATGCTTTTTCTGGAATTTCAAATCAGCATGATCTACAATCAACCATATAGTCTTATAGGATTGCTGGGACAAACCTTCAGGCAGCCCCTTCTTCAATATTGAAGTAACAAGAATCTGGTTTTCCTTGTCGATGGCCTGTGTTTGTTCCTGAAGCAGCATAAGAGAATCTATTACAGAGACTGGAACGTCATTAGCTCCTGTGCTGTTCAACTTATTCATTAGAATCATGGACTCCGTTCTGACTTTCTGGTCATTTTCATAGGCCACCAACAATAATGAGTCTATTTCCTGAATACTTTGTGCTTTCAGGTATGTGCTTAATACAAGCAGAATGAATATGAATATTTGTTTCATAAAAACTGTTTTTGAAATCAGATGTTAACTCCTTGCAGATAGTCAATCGCAGCTTGCAGCTGTACATCCATTCCACGCATCACCTCTTCGGCTGATGGTTCCACGACCTTATCTATTTTCACTCCATTACGTTGGACATTTTTTCTACATTGCAACTACAAAAAGTCAGCCCTACAACAATAAGAATGACTTGAAATAAAATGTAACTCCGTTTCATATCTATTTTTGATTATTGATATCATAATAATTGTTTTATATCGGGTAATATACAAAAGGTTAAATCGCTATTTGTTGACATAAATATCAACCGAACCAATCTGTAAAAAATATGATAAAGTCAAGAATTTTATCTATGATTTATATATCAATATGTCAATATAATAATTATCATCTGACACTTCTATGTGATATTGTTTCTTTTATGAGTTGAAATAAACTGACACGATGCTCAATACTCCACTTCTACCTTCACTTCCTGAATGTTACGAAGCTCATCACTGAAGTTGACACCAATCTTGTAGACCGTACGGCTGTCCTTGGCAAAAGGTGCGGCATAGCCTTTCTCCCGAATCTGGGCCAAAGCTTCGTCTGCGCTGCCGTTCAACTTGAATTCCATGATGTACACGTAGTCCTGCGTCTGGAGCACCAGGTCAATCCGACCGCGGCTGGTGTGGTACTCCACCTGCACATAGAAACCCATCAGCTTGAAAATGATGTAGAGAATATTCTGGTAATGCACTTCGCGGTCGCGCGCCAGCTCGTAAGGAATGTCGGCAAACATAGTCTTCAACCGTTCGAAAAAATCGTCCACCTTTCCGGCCATCACTTCCTCCACAAAGCACTGAATCTGATAGGGTGACTTGCTTACGCTCACCGACGCGTAGTTTGGCAGCAGGAACTTGAAGAAGCCCTGTTCCACCTCGCGGTTGGGGAACCCCAGCGTGTAGTTCTCAAACATCTTGTTGTAGCCCTTGATAGTGAGGTAGCCGCTCTGGTAGATGACCGGTATCGGGTCGGTAGAGGCCGTATCAATACTGTCCAGCACCGGCTGGCTGGTGACGATGTGTTCCAGGTCTTCTACCGGATAGTGATGGAGCTTGAGCAGTTCGACGAGGTAGGTCGGTGTGCCTGTCTCAAACCAGTAGCTGCCGAACTTTTTCTTCGCAAACGTATTGAGCAGACTGAACGGATTGTACATGCCCACGGCATTTTCCGTGAAGTGATAACCGTCATAATTGGATTTCAGCTCTGCACAAGTCTCTTCATAAGTCAGGCCTGTAGCTGTAGCCAGCGCATGAATGTCTTCCTCAAAATACGTATGGATTTCCTTCTCGCTGATGCCGCAGATTTCCACGTAGCGGTCGTCCATGGAGATGTCCATCAGGTTGTTCAAATCACTGAACACGCTGACCTTGCCGAACTTAGTTACTCCCGTGAGTAGGGCAAAGCGGATGCACCCGTCCATGGACTTCAATGCTCCGTAGAAGGCTTTCAGGGTACTGCGGTATTCGTTCTGCAAGGCTTCATTGCCGATGGCCTGAAGCATGGGCTTGTCGTATTCGTCGATGAGAATCACCACACGGCGGCCTGTCTGCTCGCATGCACGGCGGATGATGCCCTGGAAACGAAGGGAAAGACTTGTCTCACTTTCCCGTGCGCCGTACTGGCTTTCCCAAATACATAGATTATCATTCAAAATGCTGGTCAGCGATTCCGGCGTATCGTATTTCTGTGTATTCAAATCCAGGTGCAGCACCGGATATACTGTCCAGTCCTTCTCCAGTTTCTCCAGTGCCAGTCCCTTGAAAAGCTCTTTCTTTCCTTGTGCGTAGGCTTCAAGGGTCGACAATAGCAGGCTTTTTCCGAAGCGTCGCGGACGGCTCAGAAAATAGTAACTTCCTGTATTGAACAACTGATAAATCAAGGCGGTCTTATCGACGTATTCATAACCACCCAATATCACTTTCTCAAAGTTCTGCACTCCTACCGGATATAGCTTGCTCATAACCACTGGATTTTGATTCTACTGCGAATGTAGTAATTTTCAGTGAACATTCAAACAGGCAGGAAACAGGAAACGGAAAAGTTGGCCGGAAAAGTTGCTGAGTGTGGTAGCGGCTTCGGGAAAAAAGAAAAGGAACCGACCCATTTAAGAGGCGATTCCTTTTTGGTGAGATTTATTTTTCAGTTTATTCTGCTACTTTCTTCACCACCAGCGTATGGTTATTGGCATCTCTCCATTCTGCCAGAAGGGCATACAGTTCTTTGTAGCTCGACGGAGTCTGTAACTGGCGGCTGATGCGCAGGCTGCGGGTTACTTTCATGCCTTCTTTCGTGGGCTGATAGCTGAATACTACTTTTCCGCAGGCATTACTGATTTCCTTGTTGGAGCGGGGAGTCACTTTCATACCTTCCGGCAGGCAGACAATGGTCTCCAGTGTGCAGTTCACCGTTCTCGGCAGAAGGATATTCTCGGGAATGGTTGTATTGGCGGCATACGCATAGAGCGTGCGGGCCGGTGTAGGGTCGTTCAGTGTCACGATTCCCCATCCTTCGGCGGGCTGCTGCAACTTCTTCTCGTCCACCTTCAGGGTGTCGGTCTGCTGCATTTCCTTGGCTCCTAAGTAAGCTTCCATTGTCAGTGGTTTTCCATCCAGACTGGTCACCGTCAGGAAGGGTTGCAAGTTGGCTTCTTCTGTGCCTGTCAGGGCGAATTTTTCGGGCATCAGCTTGCTTTGGGCTACCAGCGATACGATGGTAGACAAACCTTGGTTTTCTGCTTTCGACGGACGCAAGGCACATACGGCTACTTCCGCTTCCAGTCCGGCTGCCTGCTGCAGGGTAACATCCAGGTTCGCTAATTCTGCCTGGGTGCCGTAAGCCGAACGGATGACTTCCGATGCCGGACGCAAACGATAGCCGGCATCCTGCAGTGATACACCGCAACGGCCCAATTGATACAGTTCAGTCATGTAGTGGGCGATGGCGTTGCGGACTGCCTGTGGATTGTCTTGGATGCCTCGGGTTAGTTCGGCTACCTTTGCTTCAATGATGGAACGGTTGCCGGGCTGGAACTGTGCTTTCAGGCTTTTCAGGGCTTCATCGTACCGTGACCAGGTTGAGGCCATGAATACGGGCATCATGCCGCTGGCTACTGCTTGTGCTTGTCCTATGCTTTCTCTTGTAGAAGGATAGGCGTAAGGGCGGGGTTTTACTTCCTTCAGTGTCCAGGTGAAGGATTTCATTCCGTCTCTTTGGGCAATGGACGGCTGGGCAGAGGCGTTCAGCAGTTCATAGTGTACAGATTTTCCGGCTGGTACGTTCAGGCGGAAGGTAAATTCCTTGATGGGAGAGAGTTCCTTGACCGGACAGCAGACATCGAGTTCCGGCAGGTAACCGGCTTTACTCACAATGGAGTAGTCCAGCACGATGGTGGCACCTAACTCAAGTCCGGTGTGTACCACGACCATCTCTTTCAGCTGGTTGTAGGCTGGTGCGTTGGCGGCTGCGGCAGGCAATACTTCTACGAAGGCATTGGCGGGTGTCTGAACCACGGTGCCATCTTTTTGGCGGGTGTAGGACGCGTGAATCTCCAGTTTCTGAAAATCGGGGTTATACACGATAAATGTTTCTCCGTACAAGCCGTTCATGGCGGCATGGGTGAACAGGGTCAGTTCCTTTTGTACCCGCATCTCCTGACTGCCGTCGGCACGCAGGGTGTACGTTTTCGAAAGTTTGCGGAATTCCGCTTCCGATGCGGCTCTGACCGGCAGCACTGCCAGCAAAAGCATTCCTATGATTCCTATGTAGATTGATAATGTTTTCATTACGCTTCGTTTCTTGTTAAAATCCTCGAATGAGTGGTTATTTCTTTACCACAATATATTCTCCATATCCCTTGGCTGTGTTCACTGCGTTTCGGAAACTTTCCCAGTCGGAAGCTTCGTAGACCCGTTTCTTCAGGCGCAAGGATGTTTTCACCTGCAACTGGTTGCCGTTTTGGCCTATGTATCCGGTGAATCCGGCTCCGGAGCCGTCCATCTGGTCGCGTTTCTCCTTTCCTTGCCATTCGTATCCGGCAGGAAGTTTTAGGTTTTCTTCCATTTCCACCAGACGGGAGCAACCGTCCTTGAAGCCGTAGGTTCGTTTCTCCAGGCTAGTATCTATCCGCAGGTAGGAGAGGACTTGCGTGTAGAGGTTGTTCAGCACGAAGGGTTTGAAAATCATTTCTCCCTGGTCGCCTTTCAGCGCATATTCCGGAATCTCGTAGCGGAACGTAATCTGGATAGGGGCGCGCTGGTAGTCTTTCGGTGTTCGTCCGTAGTCCACACTTTTCAATCGGGCTTTCGGCGATACGTTCAGCAACTGGCGTTCCATGGTATGTGCCCATTCGCTTTGGAATCCGGTGGTGAAGATGCGGCGGATGTTACTGTCGCTCTGTCCTTCTGCTTCGATGGTGAAGGATCCTTTTAGCGTGCCTTTTTCATCGAGGGTGTTCTGTGCCTTGATGCGTACGTAATGGTTTTCCGGGTCGGAGATGGGAGTCAGGCACAGGTCGGTGCCTTCCGGTGTGCCTGGCAGGTAATTCTGCTGCTGTTCGGCACTGCTCCACAGTTCCCGGCAGAAAGGTACCCACGTGGGGTCGAGCGGCATCATCGTGCCGTCACTGAGTTTCACTACGGCTACGCAGTGATTGAAATGGTCGGCCGGAATGGTCTCCACCCGGCTGCCTGCCATGGTCATGGCCGGAAAGGCTTCGAATCCTGCCATCCGCAGGAATGCAATCAGCGTGCCGGCAATGTCCTTGCACACGCCACAGCGGTCGGTGTAGTTCATTTTCAGGTTGTGAAGGGTGAATCCTTCTCCCTTGCCCATGGAGATACCTGCATAACGGATGTTGTCGGCTACCCAGTGGGTAAGTACCGCCACTTTCTCCAGTTCGGTCTTTTTACCCCGAATGAGCTCGTCTACTTTCTTCTGGGCCTCTGGAATGGCGGTGAAACTGCCGTAGTCTTCGTTGACTCCGTAGAACCAGCGTGACTTTTCTTTCCAGTCGGCGGTGGTAGACATCATCAGCTTCGGTGCGGCATCATAGAAATCGACCATATTCGGTTCCCGACGGAAGGGCAGGATGGCATCTTTGGCGAAGGTATAGACTTTCCGTCCGTCTTCATAGCGCATGGAGGAAGCGCAGCTGCCCTGATAGAACTGGAATTGCATTTCTTTTTCGGCCGGCAGACTGACGCGGTACACTTTGCGCAGGGTGGGATCGGCCGACCAGAAGGGCACGATGTCGTAGAACTGTCCGCGCATGGGCGGGATAAAGCGGGAGTCGTCTCCTGTCTGGGGTGCATCACCCAGCAAGGCGTACGTGAATCCTTTCTTGTCGATTTCATAATCGATGATGTCGCCCGGTTGCAATGCGCCCAGTTCCAGCATAATCTGGCGGGCTCCCCAGTAGATGGCTCTGGCCGGAGCGGCATAGTCGCACGCCTTGCTCACATCAACCGATGTATATGTTCCGTCGGCATGGTAGATGGTCACTCGCTTGAAGATGGCGGCTGCCGTCAGCGGGTCGTAATCGTATTTCAGTACCCGTTGCTGCAAGGCTCCGACAGTTGTCTGCACCCGTACGGCCCGGCAGACCGCAAACGAGCCTTGTCCGGTAGGTTCCACTGTCACACTGGTACTGTCCAGTAAATTTACACAAGGATAATCGGCATACTGCTTATCCAAAGAAACTGCCCCGCCGTTTCTCCACGACTGGGCATGTACGGCCGTTCCTCCCCATATCAGGACGGCAGCACCTACAAAAAATAGTTTTGTCTTTTTCATATTTTTCTGATAGATTGCCTGGTAAAAAATAACGGTCTTAAAGGTATGCATTCTTATGTAGCTGACCTAACGATTGAGGGATTTATTTTTGATAAATGCCTCCGTAATTGGTCAGGTTTTGGTATATTTGTGGGAGATACAACCTTTGAACTTAAAAAATACGCGTTATGAAACACATCCTGATTCTTCTGTGTACCCTGTTAGGGCTTGGCAGTTGCCAAAGCAGTAACACTACTGAGATCGACAACCGGACGGTACAGACATTCGACGTGCCGCGTTTTATGGGGAAGTGGCACGAAATAGCCCGTTACGACCACCGCTTTGAAAAGGGCATGACCCGTGTAACGGCCACTTATACCTTGCTTCCCAATGGGCGCATTGAGGTGCTGAACGCGGGATACAAAGATGGGAAGTACAAGGAAATCAAGGGAAAGGCCAAACAGCCCGATCCGAACGACCCCGGCAAACTGAAAGTATCGTTCTTCCTGTGGTTCTATGCCGACTATTATGTGCTCGATATTGACCCGGATTACCGCTACGTGCTGATAGGCAGTAGCAGTGACAAGTATCTTTGGATTATGAGCCGCGAGGAAACCTTGCCCGACGGGGTGCTTCAGGAACTCTTGGATAAACTTCGGAAGCGCGGATATGATACGGAAAGACTGGTGTTCAACAAATGAGAGAATATTGGAAATAAAGGAATCCCTTTGCTTCACTTTGCAGCGAAAGCAGGGGGATTTTTAGCGATTGGTCGGTAATTTTCTCAGGCCCTGAACCCGATGCGACGGATGGGCTGCGGTTCCAGTTTCACCACCTGCTTGCCGCGGAGACGATTACCTGCCTTCACGACATCTTCCTGGGTGATGGTACGAAACAGGAAGGTGCTGTCAGGAATGGAAGGTTGCGACATGATACGCTGGGCCATGCATTTGATGATACCCTGCTCAATCAGGTTGTGCAGCCAGCGTCCGTTGCCGAAATACTCATCACGCTGGGCAGTGGCTTCCGTAATTAGAGCGTACAGTTCCTTGTCCGCTTCAGGAGTAAGCTGGAAATTGCGTTTCTGCAAGAGATGGTGTGCCATTTCCATCAGTTCGTCTGCATTGTAATCGTCAAAGTAGAACTGGAGAGGGAAACGCTCCTGCAAGCCGGGATTGGTACGGAGCATCTGCTGCATTTTGTCCTCGTAGCCGGCCAGGATGATAATCATGTCAGGATTGGGTTCCGAGAGCACGGTGAGCAGGGCGTGAATCACCTCTTTCCCGAAATCTTTCGTTTCTTGCTTTGTGGTAATCAGGGTGTAGGCTTCGTCGATGAAGAGTACGCCTCCCCGGGCCTCCTCAATGGCTTGCCTGATGTGCTTTTCTGTCTCACCGATGTATTCGCCCACCAGCTTTGTGCGGCATGTTTCTATGGTATGTCCGCTGGAAAGGAGTCCCATCTGGTGATACAGCTGTCCGATGAGTTTGGCCACCGTCGTCTTTCCTGTACCGGGATTGCCTAAAAACAGCATGTGGTGGCGGTTATCCAGCTCCGTGTCGAGGCCTAATTCCATACGCCGCTTCATGAAGGCGGCCAGCATCCGGGCCTCCCGCAAGTCTTCCTTCAGGCGGGTCAGTCCCACCATCTCCTGCAAAGCTTGTTCGGCATCCGATGGCGTGTCGTCTTCGGGCAAGGGATTATCTTCTTCGGTATGCGAAAGCGGCTGTTCTTCATCAAATGGCAAGGGAAGATCATTTGCCGGAAAGTCTTTATCCGGGTTGTCGTTTTCTGCCTTGTCGGGTGTATAGATGGTGTTCTCTTCCGTAAAAATGCGGCTCATCGCTGTGCTGCATCTGCGCAACTGATAGGTACTGTCCATCGTACCGTAGAAGATGAAGATTGGGCCAGAAGAAGTTTTCTGTTCCATCAGGTTTCCTAGCAAGTCGAGTAGGTTGGATTCCTGCCGAGAGTAGTCCATGTAGGGCACTTCCACCAGCACCACTTTTCGAGTATCCATCTTCTCTTGCAGGACTTTCCATTGCAGGGAACCCTCCAGCAATTCCTGTAGGGAGAAATGGCTGCAGAGAGCAGTCTGCTTCTCACAGAAATGGAGAGCCAGCAGGCGGGCGGCATATTTACGAGCCTGATTGCCTGAAACGAGCAGGTGAGGCACGGCAAGCTGATGGCTGTCGAGCGCATACAATGTTTCGAGGAACTGCCGGATGAGGTTCGAGTCACACTGTTCCTGGTGCATCCAGGAGAACAGGGGCAGGAAGCAGAAAGTCTCGGCAAAGTATTTTTCTTCAGGGCGGGTCTGGAAATCCTCCACTTCGGTCCTGTCCCAGCATTCATAGCCGGAATAGAGCTCCAGGAGCGTCCATCCCATCGGGTGTCCGTTGCGGTAGACGTAGATACGGTAGAGTCCGGCTTCCCATTCTTCTTCAGAGAGGATGTCGAACCGTACTTTTCGGGGCCTTTTTCCTTTCAGTGAACGGGTGTCACAGCCCAGCAGGCGGTATTCGCTGGAATATACCCGGATAGAGAGTTCCTGGGCATCAGTAAAACCATCGGGATGAGAGATTTCCACGGCGAGGTGGTTGTGAGCATATTCGGGAGCACAGAGATCTTCAATAAAGGTGCGTGTAGCACGTAACATGACATTTTTCATATACAACAAACGAATTTTAAAATGAGAAAATAGAAATAGATAAAGATAGAAGCTTACGGACACTAAAGGTCCGTAGCAGCGTAGATTCCCTCTCGTTTCCCCATCGAAAGAGAGGTGTGCGGCTAGTACGTCAAAGAGCACAACAATCCCGGCCTCCTTGCCGGAAGCAATAATTCATTCGATTCCTATGCTGAGAAAAATCCGGTCAGGACCTCAGCGGAACGTAACGAAAACTTTGTGTGACATCTTTAACGATCATTTGTTGTATCTAAAAATCAATGTGCGATGAAAACCGCTTTATGCGGATTTTCGGAGCAAATATAAGCATAACTCTTTAATAAACGAAGAATTAGGGAGGAAAATCATACTTGTGACAAAAATAATTCTCCTCGCGACCGTTGGCTCATTAAGGGATTATCCTTACATTTGAGTAAAGATAAAAAACGAAGGAATATGTCGCACACGAATTTTAATCTGCAACGGTTTCTGGATGCGCAGGAAGGCGTGTATCCTGTGGCATTGAAGGAAATCAGGAATGGAGGTAAGCGCAGCCATTGGATTTGGTATATCTTCCCTCAGCAGAAGGGGTTAGGCTATAGTTATAACTCGGAGTTTTATGGACTGGACGGGGAAGAAGAGGCCCGGGCTTATCTGGCACATCCTGTATTGGGTGCTCGCTTGCGGGAAATCTCCCATGCCTTGTTAGGTCATCGTGGCCATCGCACGGTGCGGGAACTGATGGGGTCGGAGGTGGACGTGCTGAAACTGCATACCTCGATGAAATTGTTTGATAAGATAGCACCGGGAGAGGTGTTCGGAGAAGTGTTGAAGGCGTATTTTCATTAAAATTTAAGAGTATGTTAACTTATACGTATATGGAGCATGGTCGTTTCTCACTGATAGAGAAGCCTGTGCCCGAACTGAAAGACCCGAAGGACGCCCTGGTGCGCGTCACGTTGGGAAGTATCTGCACCAGTGATTTGCACATCAAGCACGGCAGTGTGCCGCGTGCTGTACCGGGTATTACGGTGGGGCATGAGATGGTGGGCATCGTGGAAAAGGTCGGTTCAGAAGTCACTACCGTGAAGCCGGGTGACCGGGTAACGGTCAACGTGGAGACCTTCTGCGGAGAATGTTTCTTCTGCCAGCACGGATATGTAAACAATTGTGAGGACCCCGACGGAGGATGGGCATTGGGTTGCCGCATCAACGGCGGACAGGCGGAATACGTGCGGGTGCCGCATGCCGACCAGGGATTGAACCGCATTCCCGACGGGGTGACGGATGAGCAGGCACTTTTCGTGGGTGACATCCTGGCCACTGGTTTCTGGGCTGCCCGTATCTCGGAAATCACACCCGAAGATACGGTGCTGCTGATTGGAGCCGGACCTACGGGAATCTGTACCTTGCTCTGTGCCAGGCTGAAACATCCGCGCTGTCTCATTGTATGTGAGAAATCGGAAGAGCGTATCCGTTTTGTGCAGACTCATTATCCCGAAGTTCTGGTCACTACACCGGAACAGTGTCAGGAGTTTGTGAAAGCCCATAGTGCGCATGGAGGAGCCGACGTAGTCATTGAAGTGGCCGGAGCTGATGATACCTTCCGGCTGGCTTGGGAGTGCGCTCGTCCGAATGCCATTGTGACCGTCGTGGCTTTGTACGACTGTCCGCAGGTGCTTCCCTTGCCCGACATGTACGGTAAGAACCTTACCTTCAAGACAGGTGGAGTCGATGGTTGCGACTGTGCCGAAATCCTCCGGTTGATAGCGGAGGGAAAGATTGACACTACGCCGCTCATTACACACCGCTTCCCGCTTAATGAGATTGAGGAAGCCTACCGCATCTTTGAGAACCGCCTGGATGGGGTGATTAAGGTGGCGATAACTGAAAAAGTCGAGCTTTATGCAGGAGATACGGACTGGCAGTGTATTGCTCGGACCAAACAATCTGATTTCCGTCGGAATTGTTTGCAGGTGGGATGTGAGGCCAATTCATTGAACAGGCAGGATGGTACGAAGAACTATTATGGCAATGTGCTTCAGGAAAAGGATGCCCGGAAAGGATTGAATTTCTACGAAGGTTTCCGGAAAGAAATCTTGTCTGCCATAGGGGCGTACAGACAGCCGTTATGGGCTAACTTACTCCGTAGTGAACATATTCCGTGGAACTTGTTTTTCCCGATGGGACTTACTTCTCGTGCGAAAGAAGCGTGTGGTGAACTCTTGAGGGAACTGACAGGGCTGGAAGTGAAGGAGGTGACCTGTATCCGGGTTGAATATGCTCCTTCTTCTGCAGACACTACAGATGGATGGCGCTATTTGAATGACGGTACCTCGTTTGACTGTTATATTGCGTACAAGGATAATTCGGATGCTTTCTGTGGAATCGGTATAGAAGTAAAATACACGGAAATGGCTTATAAGTTGCAGCCGGGTTCGTCTGAATATAGGCATACCCGGGAGAAACTGAGTGAAGAGTATCTGTGTGTCACCCTTCAGAGTGGATGCTATCACACGCTTTCTGCTGCCACTGACGAGGAAGCCTTTCCAAAAGTTCTGATAGAAGATGATTACCGTCAGTTGTGGCGTAATCACATGCTTGGCATGTCGATGGTACAGCATTCAGATATCCGGCATTTCTTGTCGGTGCATTTGTATCCTTCCGGGAACAAACACTATGAGAAGGTGCTTCCTGAATACGAGCGTTTGTTGACAGAGAAAGGCCAGAGCACCTTTCTTCCTCTTACTTATGAGCGATTGTTTGAAGCAATGGGACATTATGTGTTTTTTTCTTGTGAGGAAGATAGTAAATGGAAAGAATATTTGCGGGACAGGTATTTGTATTGAGAATCTGAAAAGGAATTATGAAGAAATCTTTAATAGGAGCCATTGGAGAACAGATGGTTTCAGTGAAATTGATGCAACAGGGATGGAATGTGTTGAATGCTAATGCTTCTATTACGAATTTTGAATCCATAGATTTGGTGTGCATAAATCCCGAAACAGATGAAATATCCCTTGTTCAGGTCAAGACTCAACTGGGGCAGAATCCTAATTTTAATGTAGGATGTACGATTCAGAAGGTGGATACCTTGTTGGAAAAGATTAAAGGACCATGGGTATTCGTTCAGGTTATCGGCGAAGGGCTTGATATGGAATTTCATTACTTTATCCTTTCGCGACAGGAAGTAGCTGACTTGATTCTTACTAGTAATGAATGGTACCTCAACGATTGGAAAAGGACAAAAGAATTATCGGATAATTGTACTGTAAACTTGAAACTGAAGTGGTTGAAAGGGGAAGGAGAGTCAGAAACGCCCTTACATTCTGCCTACGTTTGCAGTTTGGATCATGATTCAGAAAATTGCTGGCAGAAATTATGGGAATAATGAGAATCTGAATAAATGTTGTTTTAAAATATACAGACTATGCGAAAGAATTTTGGAGTAAAAACATGGTTGTACCCGATGCCCGTATTTATTGTGGCAGCGTACGACGAGAATGGAAACCCCAACGCCATGAATGCAGCGTGGGGAGGAATCTATACGGATGACATGGTGGGCATCTGCCTGGCCGAAGGACACAAGACGACCCAGAATATTCTGGCCACGAAGGCCTTTACCGTGAGCATGGCTACAGCCGACCATGTGGCAGCCTGCGATTATGTGGGGCTTGTCTCGGGAAAGAAAGAGCCGGATAAATTTGCCAAAGCCGGTTTCCATGCCGTAAAATCGGAGTTCGTGAATGCGCCGGTCATTGAGGAACTGCCCATGACACTGGAATGTGAGCTGGTTTCATACGATCAGGAGAGTAACCATCTGGTAGGTCGTATTGTCAACGTGTCGGCTGCGGAAGAGATTCTGGATGAAAACGGACAGATTGACCCTGTCCGTCTGAAACCGATTACGTATGACCCGATTCATCATCATTATCTGGTGATAGGAGAGAAGGTGGGCAATGCCTTTTCCGACGGGAAAGCATTGAAGTAAAATATAGCCGCCACGCATCTTGGTAAGGGATACATGGCGGCTTTTCTGTGTATTAGGAGTTTCAGTAGCAATAGGGGTTATGCTCCTGCCTGCGCTGCCTCTTTCAATTGAGATTTTAGTTTTTCCATATCTTCCGGAGAAGCAGCCGATTTGAACTTGATTTCTCCATCCTTCCCGATAATTACGCAATGAGGAATGGAAAGCGCTTTTTGTGCGTTGCCGAAGGTTGTGTATATTTCATCTTTAAACGCTTCCTGCACGCGTACATGCTCGCCCATCAGGTCATAATGTGCTGCCATCTTGCGCCATTTGGCATCCTCTTCCGGACGGTCGATGGAGAGATACAGCAGTACGATGTCGTTCGCTTTGGCATACTCCTGTAAGGGTTTTACATAGGCGAAAGAGGCACGACAAGGACCGCACCAGGTTGCCCATATATCCATGAAGATAACCTTTCCTTTATATAAGTCGGTAATGTCTTTGAATGTCTTGGCGTTGTCTATATTAGGGAAGTGGATGTAGTCGGGTGTTTTAGCTTGATTGAAAGCCTTGTTCTTGGCAATGGCTTCATCTATCAGCGGTTGCCATTTGCTATGTGGATACAGTTGCTTGAATCGTTCTTCCAGCGGAAGTATTTCTGGGTCGTATTTTTCCTCGTTTGCGTCCCTCAGGAAAAGCAGTGCCATGGCCGATTCCTGCGCCTGACCCGTAAGGTTCTTTTCGATGTAATGGAAAATCAACTTATTGGGATTTTTCTTCAAGTCTTCGTCTACCGGTTCTTCTTTAGTGTAGTAAGTAATGCCGGCATTGTTATAGATTACTTCATGGAAAGCGGGCGAGAAAGTGCTGGCCGGGTGATTTACCCGACAGAATTCCATCATCTTTTCCCATTCCTTGAGCCAGCTTTGCTTGGTGGCTTCGGAATAGCGGTAGGCAATGCCGAAAAGCTGGTTCTGGAAAGCCCACATTGTCTGTATGCGTGTATTCTGGCAGGCTTTTTCATATAAATCTTTATCCACACCTTTCATCTTTTCATCTAAGGCTAATACCGCATCCTGCAACTTTTTGCTGACTGACGTGGCTGTAGTGTCCTGGGTAATACCCCACTTGTCGCCTTTTCTTGAAAGTACATCAAACACGTCTTGTCCCAGTTCGTCCATTAGCCTTGATACCTCCATGTTCTTTTCATTCTTGCCTTCCAGAATGGAGATGGGATGCGTGGCTGCGGCATCAATTTGCAGGCGATAGTTTCCGCCGTCGGCAATAAAAGAACCTAAGTAACGCTTTCCCCACAGGAACAGGCGTATCTGTTCGTACCCGTTGCTGGGGAGTGTGAGACTGAACGTGCTGTCCGTATTCAGTTTCAATGTATCCTGAGATTGCGAATTAAACATTCCGTCGATGGATTTCTGATAGATAATTGTGCCTCCGTCTAAATTTTTTACCGAGCCTGTAATCTTTATTTCGTGTGAGCCGGTACATGAGGCAAATGTTCCTGCAAGCACACTGAGTGAAAGGAATGCGATGTGTTTGGCTTTCATATACTATAGAGTTTAAGTTTTATGAGATATTATGTTGTTTAGTCCAAAGGTAAGGAATTTTTTGTTTGGGACTATAAATCTCATCCGGAATCTATTGCCGCCTTGATTTCAGCCTGCCAGATTAGGAATTGCGGGAGATAAATCTTACCTTTGTGTGTACGAAAGGATTAAAACGACACGGCCATGAACAGACTTTATCCGGTAGGCATACAGAATTTCGAAGATCTCCGTAGCAGGGGATATATTTATGTAGACAAGACTTCGCTTTTATATACCCTGGTACAGACAGGGAAATACTATTTCCTGAGCCGTCCTCGTCGGTTTGGCAAGAGCCTGATGATTTCTACGTTAGAGGCTTATTTTCTGGGAAAGCGTGAGCTGTTCAAGGGGCTTGCCATGGAAAGTCTGGAAAAGGACTGGGCGGTGCATCCGGTGCTTCACATGGACTTGAATACCCGGAATTACTATGATTATGAGTCTTTGCTTGGTATTCTGAATCAGAACTTGGAAGTATGGGAAAAACTCTATGGCGACGAAAAGAAAGACCGTGTGCCGGAGGAACGTTTCATGTATGTCATCAAGCGGGCATATGAACAGACGGGACGTCGTGTAGTGATTCTGATTGATGAGTACGACAAGCCCATGCTGCAGGCCATCACAAATCCGGAACTGCAGACAAAATTCCGTAACACACTCAAAGCTTTTTACGGTGCCCTCAAGTCGTGCGACGGTTCTATTCATTTTGCCATGCTGACGGGCGTGACGAAGTTCAGCAAGGTGAGCGTGTTCAGTGATTTGAATAACCTGATGGACATCTCTATGGACAACCGCTATGCGGAACTCTGTGGTATCAGTGATGCGGAGCTTCATCAGTATTTTGACGAGGATATTCATGCCCTTGCCGATGCACTGGGCGTAGATTATGCCAAAGCTTGTAAACTGCTGAAGGAAAACTACGACGGCTATCATTTCTGCTATAAGTCGGTGGGTATGTATAATCCTTTCAGCCTGCTGAATACCTTCGCCAAGAAACAAATAGGTAGCTATTGGTTTGAAACGGGTACCCCGACTTATCTGGTAGAGTTGATGAAACTTCATCATTATCCGGTGGAAGAGATTGAGCACATCGTAACCAGCGGTCCGGTGCTGGATTCTATCGATGCGGCTTCTACCGATCCGGTACCGGTCATATATCAAAGCGGTTATCTGACCATCAAGGACTATAACGCGGAGTTTGAGAACTATACCCTCGGTTTCCCGAACCGGGAGGTGGAGCAGGGTTTCCTTCGTTTCCTGCTTCCTCACTATGCGTCGGTGAGCGTGAGCAAGTCCCCTTATGAAATCCAGTGCTTTGTGGGCGAGGTTCGTAAAGGGGATGTGGACGGTTTCCTGAGCCGCCTGCAGACTTTCTTCGATGATACTCCTTATGAGCTGGCCCGTGACCGCGAGGTGCATTACCAGAACATTCTTTACATCGTGTTTAAGCTGATGGGTTTCCACACCGAGGTGGAATACCGCACATCGCGTGGCCGGGTAGACCTGGTGCTGAAGACGTCCGACTACATCTACGTGATGGAGTTCAAGTTGAACGGTACCGCCGAAGAAGCCATGCAGCAGATAGAGGAGAAAGGGTATGCCTCAGCCTTTGCTTCCGATGGGCGGAAGGTGATAAAGGTGGGAGTAAACTTCAGTGACGAGACACGAAGCATTGAGCGGTGGATTGTAGCGTGAGGATTCGAATCAAGTAAATGCTTCCTTTTCTGTCGCTTTAGTATTCGGTGGATTGAAGAAACAGTTCTTATCTTATTATTATAAAAACATTTAGCTATGAGAAAAACAACAAACAATTGGAAGTTTATTTTTTGTTGTGGAATGTGTGTGCTCTTTTTGGGAACAATACAGAGTGCATGTTCCGACAAAGATTCGCAATTGGAGGGACCTCCGTCTACTTCAACAGAGGGGAATATTACATTTGATAGTGAGACGGACTTTTCTCCTGAATTCAGCAGTGAAGGAGGAGAACTTTCCTTGCGATTTACAGCGTCGATTCCCTGGGAAGTTACTGTAACTAATTCTTTGTCGGATAACTGGATAACCATAAGTCCTACACAAGGAGAGGCGGGGGAGGCCGTTGTGACCTTACGGTTGGAGGCCAATCAGACTGCAGAAGAACGAACTGCTATTCTTCATTTTAGTTGTGGAACTTATAAGAAATCAATTGAAATCACTCAGCGTCCTCAAGAAGATGCTGAAGATCCGGAAAATCCTGAGGACCCGGAAAACCCGGAAGATCCAGAGAATCCTGAAGAACCCGAGAGTCCGGAAGATGAAATTTTATCACTTTCTACTAAGGAAATTCATGCTGACATATGGGGAGGAATATATGATGTTCGTTTAGAGCATAATCAGAAGTTCGAGTATTATCCATTGGCATCATATACTTGGATTAAGGAGGTTGTTTCACGTACTGTATCTGCTCAAACAATTTCTTTTCAAGTGGCAGCTAATGATACCTATGAGACTCGTCAGGCAACTTATGTATTTCGTAGTCAGACAAGCACCTTATCTGATACATTAACTATTGTTCAAGATTGTCAGCGTATTCTTTCAGTCTCTCCACAGCAGATTAATTTATCTGCTGAGGGACAGGATTTCATGATTGAAGTAACAGGAAATGTGGCATACTCAGTTGTTCGGTATGAAGATTGGATGACCTTGTCGGCCCAGCCTGCTTCTGGTGAGGATCATGGGCTCTTCCGTGAACAGCTTATTTTTCATGGAGCGGTAAATAATACGGCTTCCCAGCGTAAAGGACAAATTATCATACAGTCGAATGATGGAACCTTTCAACAAAGTGTTGAAGTGATTCAGGCGGGGAAAAATCCTGAGTTAGGAGGTAATATTGAAGATTTTGAAGAAAATGAATCAGAATGGTAAATCTGAAAAATAAAGTCTCATGAAAAAAATCTTTTTCTATATAATTTGTTTGTTTGTCTTGGTGGGATGCCAGGATGAACGGTTTTCTATGTCCTCTTCTTCCAGTCAAGAACTAAGTAAGCTGTATGCCACTACATCGGCAGTCGTGAGAAGTCGTTCCATGCTTAATCCTGATAATTCGGTCAGCTGGAGTGAGAACGACATGATTGGGGTGTATAGTGATACGAGGACACGGCCTGTTGCTTATCGTTATGTAAACGATAGTGGTAATTTGTTTTTACCAGAAGATAGCCTTGTTTCTGGATCGCATTATTATGCCGTTTATCCTTTTAATTCTGATTGCGAAATGGAGGGGAATAAAATCTCTCTATCTCTGCCAGCTATCCAAGAGTACACTGTCGGAAGTTTTGATCCAAAGGCTTGTCCGCTTGTAGCTCAGAGCAGTAACAATCAGTTTCAGTTCTTACAGACGACTGGTCTGATTCGTTTGAAATTGAAAGGGAGCATGACCATTCATAAGATTCAGCTGGAGGGAAATAATGGGGAAAAGCTGGCAGGGTCTGGAAGTATTGACATCAGTTCACAGACACCGGCCTTTCAGCTTGACTCCACCAGTATGACTCTTTCTTCTTCTGTCTCTTTGCAAGAACTTTCTGTAACTTTGGAAGAAGAGAAAGATACTTCTTTTTACTTTGTGGTGCCTGTACAGACATTTGAAAAAGGAATAACGTTTCGTATAACAGGTTGCCGGAAAGGAATGGGATCAGAAATTGAGATTGTGAAACGAAGTGACAAAGTGCTTCAGGTGTCAAGGGCAGTCATTAATAGCTTTAGCGGTTTAGATGTCGATAAGGAACTGACGCCAGAAGAATTGTCTCAAAAAGAGACCTTGATAGCTTTGTATGATGCTACAGATGGTGATAACTGGTATTTTAATGATAATTGGTGTACGGATGCACCTTTATCTGAATGGTACGGGGTGTCTATTGGTGCAGACGGGAAAGTGCATGGCCTGAATCTTTCTCATAACCAGTTGAAGGGCAGTTTGCCAGAAGAAATAGGACTGTTAACTGAAATGGAGAGATTGGAACTCCGTGGTAACTGGCTATCCGGTGAATTTCCTGAAGCTCTTTTTAGCCTGACTCGTCTTTCTACCCTCGATTTGGGAGATAATCAGCTCTCGGGAAACCTTCCTTCTTCGATAGGGAAGTTGACGGAGTTGTTTTCTTTGTCCCTATCATCCAACGACTTTACAGGTAGCTTGCCTGAAGAGCTCGGAAGTCTTCCTAGTCTGAATTATGTGGAACTTTCATATAATCAGTTTGAGGGAAAAATTCCTGAAAAGGTAAGCCGGAGCCAATGGTGGAAGCAATGTGGCTGGTTTAATTTATGCCAGGATGGAAATGGGCTTGATTTAGAGAGCGCTAATTTATATTTACCCGATTTTACGGAGACTGATATGAATGGTAATTTGGTGAACAGTACGGAAATAATTCGTTCCCATGAACTGACATTGTATTTCCTTTGGAATCCGGGACAAAGCTATTTTATGACAGTTATTCCTTCTATTTACAGAAAGTTTAAAGATTATGGACTGGCTGTATTAGGGGGTACCTATATCGATGGTGAACAGGATAGGGAAATGACAGAGCATTATATTTCTGAATACAAGATGGAATGGCCCACACTGATTAAATTCCAGCCATATCCTCAGATGTCTGAGAAAATGCCTGCAGCCCTTTTATTCAATAAAGAAGGAAAACTGGTTTACCATTCAGACCATACGGAGGTATCTTTGTTGAAGGGGATTATAGAAGAACTTCTTGGTGATCATTTTAATCCTTATGTCTCTACAGATTACGAGCAGGATGGAAAATCTGTGCTGTTGCAGTCGGCCAAGACAGGAAATGGGGTTAATGTCGTCTTTCTTGGTGATGGATTTTCCGACCGGCAGATAGCGGACGGAACGTACGACCAGGTGATGCGTCGGGGAATGGAAGCTTTCTTTAGTGTTCAGCCGTATAGTTATTTTAGAGACTATTTTACGGTTTACTATGTCAATGTGGTGTCAAAGAATGAAGGGTATATTGAAGACGGAGAAACAGCGTTGGGTTGCTCTATTCGGGATGATGGGAAAGTTTCCGGCTGGGATGACCAGTGTAAGGCATACGCGTTGAAGTCTGGGGTGACCGATTATATTGATGATGATATTGGGCGTCAGCTGCTGGTAATAACCATTATGAACTCTCCTCAATATACGGGAGCTTGTAAGTCGTATGCCTATATGTTCCATTTGGATGGTGATCATTCTGTAGGATGGTCAGTAGCCTATGTTGCTCGTGCCGACGATGCGGAGGTATTCCAGCAGATCTTACGTCATGAGGCTTGCGGACACGGTTTTGCTAAGTTAGGGGATGAATATTCCTCGTTGGATGCTGTGAAATCAAGGGCTGTTCTCTCGAATGAGGTTCCATATTATTGCAGCATGTATGGCTGGTTTAAGAACATTTATGTGAAAGATGCTTCCGGAGAAGTTAATTGGAAGAAATTTATGGAAGATGTTCGTTATCAGCCTGAACAGATAGGCTTGTATGAAGGGGCTTATGGTCTGGCAAGTAATTATTTCCGGCCTACTGAAACCAGTCTGATGAGGAATGCTATGGGCGGCTTTAATGCTCCGTCGCGTGAAGCTATCTATTATCGTATTCATAAACTGGCTTTTGGAACCACGTGGGAATATGATTATGAATCGTTTGTGAAATGGGATCAGGAATACGGCATGCCTTCATTCTTAAATGGCAGGTCCAGAAGCCTGGAAAAACAGCCCGATATCAAGTTGGGGGCATTTGAAACAAATATTGTGGAATAATTATTCTATGAGTATCTATAAGGCAGGTGACTCTGGGTGGAGTGACCTGCCTTTTTTGTATCAGTTTTATTTCCCTCCAAAAAACTTCTTTCGGTAATAAGAATCCGCCGTATACAGTGCTGCCGTCGGGTTATTGCCCGTCACACGGTCCTTGGTTACGAGGGTGGTGACGTAAGCATCCGAGTATTTGTAGAACAGGCTGTCGTGTCCCACGCAGAGACCGATTACCACGTTCAGGTCGGTATGTGCTTCGTTCAGCAGACGGGCTTGCAGAATCGGGTTGCACATGGCGGCACCGATACTTTCACATTGTGCGGGGATGCCCATCGATGTTTTGGGCTGACCGGCTACCTTGCAGATGACCGAGTAAGCTTCGAAGCCGTTGGCACGGAGGATGCGGGCAAAGATACGGGCTTCGCGGATGAGGCCGATGCAGTTGGCAATGCCGATGCGGTGCGCACCGATTTTCCGGGCAAACTCCATGATTTCCTGCACGCGGGTCCACTGGCAGTAACCTTCGTATTCCACTTCCGCACTGGCAATCATAATCTCGCGGTTGCGCCCCTCGTTGTAACGCTCCAGCGCCCACTGGCGGTCTTCCTCTTTCAGGTTATCTGTAGGACAGAAATCAGGATAGGTGCGGTCTTTGTATTTGCAGTTCTGTGTGCCGCAGTCCACACAGGTAGGTATTGTTTCTTTTTCCATAAAGGCGTGTGTAATTGGTTAAACTGAGGGCAAATATACGAGATTTCTTTCCAATTGGTAGACAGAAAACCGCATTTGGTGGATTCTATTTTTAAAAATTGCAGGCGACTTCTACATTTGTTTCCGATTAGTTTTCATTTAAAATTGTAAGTAAGATGAAGAAAATTGTGTGGATGGCCTGCGGAATGGCCTTGATGTGTGCACCTTTGAGTGCAAGTGCGAATATCCGCTACGATGACCCGCAGGAGGAAGTACAGAAGAAAGAAGTGCCCAATCTGGAGAAGGCGGCCCAGCGACGGACCGACGAGATGGATAAGGCATTGAACCTGACGGAGAAGCAGTACAAGAAGATTTACAAGTTGTTCCTGAAGGAAGAAAAGGAAAAGGTGGAAAACATGATGCAGCGTCACCCGGGAGGAATGAACGGACAGCCTCCCATGGGAGGAAGACCCCCGATGGGTGGAGGACGCCCTCCGATGGGAGGTGGAATGCCGCCGCAGGGTGGAGGATTCCCCGGAATGGGAGGAGCTCCGGAGGGTATGAATCCGGAAGAACTGATGAAGGAGCATGCCGAGAAAATGCAGAAGGAGCAGGAAAAGCGGGAGAAGAAAATCCGCAAGATTCTTACCGAAGAACAGTATGCCACCTGGCAGACCGTGAAACCGCAGCCGCAGGTGTTGCCTCCGATGCCGGAAGGCGAGAGACCGGGGCCGGGACCTCGCGGACCGGAGGAAGAGGAAGCTCCGTTGCTCGATACGGCAGCCGAGTGAATGGGATACCTGATTTTCCCGTGGGGTGATTCTTGGAATGTGCGGCAGATGTCGTAACTTTGCGGTTCATTCAAAAAAGTCTATGTTATGCCTGTTATCGAAATCACCTCGCTGGAGCATCCCGGAGTGGAAGTGTTCAGCACCCTGACCGAAGCCCAGTTGCGCAACCGCATTGACCCGCAGCGGGGCATCTTTATCGCCGAAAGCCCGAAAGTGATTCGGGTGGCGCTGGAGGCCGGCTATGAACCCGTGTCCTTGCTCTGTGAGCGGAAGCACCTTACGGGTGATGCGGCAGACATTGTTCAGCGCATGGCGCATCTGCCGGTCTATACGGGCGACCGGGAACTGCTGGCCCGGCTCACCGGTTATACGCTGACGCGGGGTGTGCTGTGTGCCATGCGGCGTCCGGCTCCGCGTCCGGTAGAGGAAATATGCCGTGGGGCAAGCAGGGTAGTGGTCATTCATGGGGTGGTGGATACCACCAACATCGGGGCCATCTTCCGTTCGGCAGCCGCACTGGGAATAGATGCCGTATTGTTGACCACGGATTCGTGCGACCCGCTGAACCGTCGGGCGGTGCGGGTGTCGATGGGGTCGGTGTTTCTGGTGCCTTGGACGTGGGTAGACCGTCCGCTGGAGCAGTTGAAGGAACTGGGGTTCCGCACGGCAGCCATGGCGCTGACCGACCGTTCCGTGCCGTTGGATTATCCGCCGCTGAAGGAAGAACCGCGACTGGCCCTGGTGATGGGTACCGAAGGTGACGGACTGCCGGAAGCTGCCATCGAGGGAGCGGACTATGTGGTGCGCATTCCTATGGCACACGGAGTGGATTCGCTCAATGTGGCAGCCGCTTCGGCTGTAGCTTTCTGGGAGTTACGATGCAGTGAGAACCATTGAAAATACGGGGTTTATACTCCGAAAAAAACTCCTTTACGCTTGAAAAAAACGTAAAGGAGTTTTCAGTAAAACGTCCTTGCGTTTCAATTCAGACGCAAGGACGTTTTGTATGAAATGCACTTGCGTTTTTACTGAAACGCAAAGGTGTGTTTCTGAGGGTCAGATTTCATCCGGCCACGGGCAGGGTTTTCCGGTCTTTTTGAACGACGGACGCTGTGCGCCGGAGCTGCGGAGGAACTCGCCGAGGTTAGCCGAGAGCGATTTCACTACGTCTGGATAGCGTTCGGCCAGGTTGTGCTTCTCGCTGATGTCAGCCGGAATGTCATACAGTTCCTTCTTGCCCGTTTCGTAGAAATAAATCAGCTTCCATTTTCCCTGACGTACGGTACAGGTCGCGCCGATGCCCGGGCCTTGCTCGCCCCACAGGTTCGGACAGTTCCAGTAAAGGCTTCTGCCTTCCGACGGGTCGCCGGTCTGCTTGAGCAGGGGCACGAAACTTACGCCGTCCACGGTCTGCGGTGCCTTCCAATCGGTAATGCCGGCCATTTCGAGGATACTGGGGAAATAGTCTTCCACGATGACGTACTTGTCGCAGCGGGTATTGGGTTGAGCCACGCCCGGCCAGCTCACAATCATCGGTTCGCGGATACCGCCTTCGTAGGCAGAGCCTTTTCCGCAGTTTAGGGGAGCATTCTGCGTGTAGAGCGGTTCATCTCTCCATCCGGCACCGGTGGCATATCCTCCGTTGTCACCACAGAACAGGATGATGGTATTGTCGGCTTCTCCGTTCTTTTCCAGCCAGTCCATGATGTCGCCCAGACTCTTGTCCATGCCTTCGATGAGGGAGGCATAGGCCGCTTCCTTGTCCGACATGCCTTTCTTCTTGTACTTGTCATAGAAGCGCATATCCTTGTCGATAGGGATGTGGATGGCATAATGCGACATGTAAAGGTAGAACGGCTGGTTGTATTCCTTGGCTTTGTCGAGGGCTTTCAGGGCTTCCTGTGTCAGGGCTTCGGTGACGAAGGTGCCTGTTTTCCAGTATTTCTCCAGTCCCGGAATCGACATGAGCGAGGTGGGGTTGCCTTTCTCATCGTGTCCGTAGTTCAGTTCACTCAGGTAGGTAGCCAGTCCGCCTGCCGCATGACCGGCAATGTTCGTTTCAAAGCCGAAGTGGCAGGGGTTCTCTCCCGGAGTGTCGATGGCTCCCCAGTGTGCCTTTCCGCAGTGGATGGTGTGGTAGCCGCTGTCTTTCAGGTATTGCACGAACGACTTGGCCACGAAGGTGTGGTTCGTGCCTTCCACCTGCGCAATGCCGTTGTAGTTCCAGTCGGGAAGTTGCAGCACCTCGCTTTGGGCATCGGTGGTCTTGTTCTTCTGCAAGGTCCAGTTGGTCACCCGGTGGCGGGCGGCGTTGGCTCCGGTCATCAGACTGCAGCGGGTGGGCGAGCTGATGCTCGAGGCGTAGGCCTGCGTGAACATCATTCCCTGACGGGCCAGACGCTCCATGTTAGGGGTTTCGTAACGTTCGTTGTACATGGTCTTCTCTGTCCAGAAAGGCAGTGAAGTGTCCTGCCATCCCATGTCGTCCACCAGGAAAAAAATGATGTTCGGACGTGGGTCGGGACGGTCGTTGGCCAGGGTATGGAACGGGGAAAGCACGGGGGCTATCCCGAGAAGTGCTAAAAGATTTTTGTTCATAATATCTTTCTTTAGATTAAGGATTTACGTGATAAACGCTAAAGTTTCGGATGAGGGGCTCAGCTGTGCATTCTTCTATTACCAGACGGAAGGATTTAGCCTCTACGGCAGGGAAGGATTCAATGCGCTTGTGCCCCACGGAAGTACCTTTGGCCACGGTAGTCCACTTGCCGTTCACCTGGGCTTCTACCCGGTAGGCACGGATGCGTTCGCCGCCGGTAATGTCTTCCTGAATCTGGTAATAGTTGACAGGCTGTACCTTGCCGAGCGAGAGCGATACCTTTTTCTTGCCGGTGGCCGAAGTTGCTGTCAGCGGCTGACCGAAGCGGCGGTTGATTTCGGCACCCCATTCCTGCAGGCGGCGCACGTCACCTTCCGGAATCAATCCGTCGGGATTCGGGGTAAGTCCCACCATCAGCGTAGCATTGCGGCCGACTGACTTTTCGTACATCTCCATCAGGTTGGCTAACGGATAGACGGCCTTGTCGTCGTCACCCGGTTCCCAGAACCACTCGTGGCGTCCGTTGTATCCGCGCAGAGGCGTGTCGGCCATGGCAGGCACCCAGAACTTGCCGTTGGGGTCGCCGTGTGCCAGCAGCTTGTTGTGGTCGGTTACTCCGTCGGTAGCGTTGCTGTGGCTGTACGGGTAGGGGAAACTCGACCAGCAGGGGTAGCCTACGGTACCGCTTTCCGAACCGCCCCAGCGCAGGTCGGCACGGTTCACGTTGTGATAGAACAGGCAGTTGGGCTGGTACTTGTTCACGATGGGTTCCACGTCGGGGCCCATTCCTTTCGGGTCGTCGGCACCGCCGTCAAACCAGATCATGAAGAGTTCGCCGTAGCGGGTGCAGAGTTCCGTCACCATCTTTTCGCACAGACGCTTGTACCACTCCTGGCGGTTGCGGGCAAACTCGCCTTCGCCTTCTGCCTTGAAGTTGTGGATACCCAGCAGGGAGTTCCAGCGGATGCCGATGTAGATGCCCGGCTGCACACCGTACTTGCGGCAGGAGTTCACGAAGTCGCGCACGATGTCACCCTTTCCGTCGCGCCATTTCAGGGCCTTCATGCAGTAAGGATTCACGTCGCTCTGCCACAGTCCGAAACCGGTTTCGTGGGTGGCAGTGAGGATGGCAAACTTGGCTCCGGCAGCTTTGGCCGACTGAATCCACTGGTCGGTGTCGAGCTGGTCGGGATGGAAAATGTTATAGTCCTCAATCGGGTTAATGCGGTTGTTGCCTTGTCCGTACACCAGTCCGTCGAACACGTGCAGGTCGTAGTGGAACACCACGCCCAGTTCGGCTTCGTGCCATTTAAGCTGGTGAGGAGCCGGGCGGGGACCTTCGTAGTCGGTATTACGGGCTGCGGTAGTGGTCGCGCAGAGGGCGAACAGTGTCAGTAGTGTCAGTAATGTCTTTTTCATATTCATGGTTTCAAGTATTTTTCAAATGGGTCATGGGTCTGTTCGAGCCATGAAGAAAGAGTTCGTTTCAGTGAATCACAAAGAGCCGGCTGACTTTCCGCAAGGTTGTGCAGCTGGTTCGGGTCGTGAAGCCGGTCGTACAGCCATACGTGCGTGGGCTGGCCTTCTTCCACCTCTGTCACATACGTGTAGCGTGCGGTGCGGATGCCGCGTCGGCCGGAAGTAGAATCCGAAGGTACGCAGAAATAATAAGGCTGGAAAGCCTCTTCGGGCGTTTGTATTTCCTCGTTCAGCAGCAGTGGTCCCCAGTTGTGTGTCTGTACGGATGCCGGTATCTGTGCTTCCATTCCCATGAGCGAGAGCAGGGTAGGATACAGGTCGGCAAACGCCATGGGCAGGTCACTTTTCTGCGGATGCAGCTTGCCCTTCCAGCAGCAAATCATGGGGATACGCATGGATTCTTCGTAGAACACGTTCTTGCCTTCCACTCCGTGTCCGCCCATACAGACGCCGTGGTCGGAGGTGAAGACGATGAGGGTATTGTCGTACACGCCGCAGTCTTTCAAATCCTGGATGATGCGTCCCACATGTTCGTCCACTCCGGTGATGCAGGCGTAGTAGTTGCGGATGTTTTCGCGGAAGTAGTCGCCTTCAGGGGTTCCCTTTTCCGGAATGTAGGGCAACTGTCGGGCCAGGGCTTCCACATCGAGCGAGTCGTACAGCCGCTTGTAGGTTTCGGGCACCAGTTCGTAACCCGTATGTGGGGGATTCATAGACACCACCATGGCAAAGGGACGGTCGGTTTTTGTGCCTTCCGTACGGATGAACTCAATGGCCTGGTCGGCCTCGTAGGCAGGTCCCCACTGGTTGACGTAGTAGAACTCCTCCCGTCCGGATTTCGTATCCCAGTACATCGGTTTCAGGTGATTGTCGTACGTGCCGTAAGCAATCCACTTGTCGAACCCGTGGCGACGTTCAGGCGGACACCATTCGTTCCAGGCCACTTCTCCCTTGTTGTTGTACGTATCCACGTAGGGGCGGTACGGGGCATCGAGATGCCACTTGCCGATGTAGGCCGTGCGATACCCTTCTTCCTTCAGCACGTCGCTCCAGCATACCGCCTCTTCCGAAAGCTCCACGCCGTAGGGGGTATTCTGCGAGTTGCAGTTGCCCGTCACCCCGTTGGCTGCCGGATACATCCCCGTCATCAGCATGGCCCGTGCGGGCGATGATACCGGATAGCTGCTCACGGCATCGGTAAAGAGGATTCCTTCGGAAGCCAGACGGTCGAGGTTCGGAGTCTGTACGGGTTCCTTTCCCATGCATCCCATGGCATCGCCCCTGAACTGGTCGGCCATGATGAAGACCAGGTTGGGACGCGAGGGCTTGGATTCCGGGCGGGAACATGCCGAGAACGGAAGCACGACGCCTAAGGCAGAGGTATAAACGAGTAGTGTCAGTTTCATATCAGGAATAAAACAAGCTTCAGTTCAGGTAATTGTGATTTTAAGTCTCAGTTAGATAAATAGGCGTGCCAAAGATAGGAATAAATGTTTAATCCTTGGCACGCCTAATTTATAATAGATTTAAAAGAGTTCTATCATTACTGGTTGGCAAAGCTACCAGCTTTTACAGGCCATCCCGGATTCTGATAAACAACCGATGTAGAAACGTCGCCACCTTCTTCAGGAGTTGACATGCGGAATACATCGTACGACAACGGAGAGAGGTAGTTGGCTTGTTCGAAACAATAGCCGTTGTACTTGTTTACGAGTTCGTTCTTGCCTTGCGGACGCAGGTATTTGCTGACAGATGCTTCGTTAGGAGCTGTATAGTCAAGTTTGCAGGCTGTGCAAGCAGCTTCGAAACCTGTATGGAATTCATCCCAGTAGTTCATACCTTCTACCCAGTAGTTCTGCATCTTGTCGAGTGCACGCCAGCGGTACAGGTCATCCTTACGCATACCTTCGGCAATCAGTTCGCTGCGGCGTTCACGACGGATGTTGTAAAGTGTTGCGTCCACCAGTTCGGAACCTGAGTAACGGGCCAGGTCGATTTCCTTAGTCAGATCGGTAGCTGCAATGGTTTTCTTGTAATCTGTATCTACACCTGCACGGGTACGCAGTTCTGTCCAGAAATTTTTGAGCGTTTCATCTTCCAGTGTATTATATCTCAGATAGTAAGCTTCGATATAGTTCAGATAAGCTTCGGCTGCACGGAAAATAGGCAGAGCCAAAGGATAAGCGCTGTTGTAGGTTACATCGTTGTCTACCCAGCCTTTGCGAGGAATATAACCCGTGCTGGTTACGCGGATACCACTGGCAGCAATCAATCCGGGATAGCCGTACATGATGTCTTTTCCATTGGAAGTGATGAGTTTGTCACCTGGTTTTGCTACAGAGCTTACCAGGCGCGGGTCGCGGTTCTCCATAGTGCTTTCCAGACTCTTGTCACCTTGATACAGACTACCGTCTGCATAAATAGGCAGACCGTTTTTCATCAGGTAACTGTCGACCAGTGAGCGGGTAAATCCGGTGTTGTCACCGTGAACAAAGATGTAAGTGTCTGTACCGACTTCAATGGCACCGTATCCGTGAGTAGCGCCCACTACCTGATTCTGTACTTTGGCATCTTCGCTGTACATACGCCACAGCAACACTTCATCGCGTTGTCCTGAAAGGTCGGTCTGGTTGTACAGGCTTGCATAATCCGGTGATAAGGAAGATGCAAGGCCCACTTCCTTGGCAGACTTGATGGCTTCGTCCAGGAAGAATTCAATTTCCTTGTTCATGTCAGTATGGAAGGAAGCGGCATCACCCGGCCATCCCGGTCCACCCGGAACACGTGCCGTACCTGCATGATATTTTTCCCATGTAGCTTCGTACAAAGCCACGCGTGACTTGAACAGTAAAGCACATTCACGGTTCAGGCGATGAGCTGTAAAGCTGTTTGATTTGGAGTACATCCGTTCACTGGCATTGTCCAGGTCGCTCAGGATAAAGCGGGCTACTTCGTTACGTGGCTTACGTTTGTTGGCTTCTACGTTGGCTGCATAGTCCCCATCATTTAATACTTGAGTCAAGATGGGCAGGTCACCATAAGCCTTCAATAAGTTGAAGTAAGCATAGGCACGGAAGAAATACATTTCGCCGATGTAATGCTTCACGTTGTCGCTTAAACTCAATGTGCCTTTTTTTATGTTTTCTTCTGTACGTTCCAGGAAAAGGTTGCAGTTACGAATGTTGCTGAATCCGTCATAGCTACCCGTGGAAGGTACTTGAATACGCTGAGGAAGGAAATTATCCACCTGATCCACTGTCGTCATGTCATCACTGTTGTTATCCGTAGTGAAGTACCCGAAAGTACCCGTACCTGTGCCGTGATCGGGCAGCAAGCCGTACATGTTGTTACAATAAGGCTCCAACTGGTTTTCGGCAGTGAAGAAGTTGCCGTCTACATTGTCTGAAATAGGTTCTTTATCCAAGAAGTCTGAGCAGGAGGTTCCTACCAGCAAAGTAGCCGAAAATAAAAATATATATTTCAGTTTCATAATCATAGATGCTTTAATTGGTTATAAGGTTACGTTTACGCCACAAGAGAGTGTACGGCTCAGCGGATAAGTCATACCGTTCTGATACAATGCTTCCGGGTCGAAGTTCTTGTTGATGGAAGTACCTGTCCATAAGTTGTCGCCTGAGAAGAATACTCTGACGCGTTCCAGTCCGATTTTGTGAACCCAGGCTTTCGGCAAGGTATAACCGATTTGCAGGTTCTTCAGACGGATATAGGCTGCATTCTGTACGAACTGTGACTGGCTCTGACGGTTCTGGTTAGATTTCCACAGAGGACGCGGATAGTAGGCATTGACATTTGCACCCAATGGGTCGCCTTCCGGACGGAAGAAATCCCAGTGTTCTTTGTATCCGGTAGAAGACCATGCGTCGCCGTCTACACCCCAGAATACCATACCACTCAATAAATAATCACGCTTAGCTACACCCTGGAAGAAGATGCTCAGGTCGAAACCTTTCCATTCAGCACCGATGTTCAAACCGAAACGGAAGCGCGGTGTGTCGTTACCAATCACTTTGCGGTCGCCCGGGTTGTCTACTGTATTCTCACCGTTGGTGATTTTTCCGTCACCGTCGAGGTCGGCATACATCATGTCACCGGCTTTCCATCCTGAAGCAGCCAGTGTGACACCCGGAATGGTGTTCTGGTCTACCTTTTCCAAATGTGCTGCCATTTCTTCGTCAGTCTTGGCCATACCTACAGATTCATATCCCCAGATTTCTCCTAAATACTGTCCGGTGTAATAAGTGGAAAGTGATTTGCTGGCATTAGGGTATTCTGTAATCTTGGTACGTGAATCAGAAAGGTTGAATGCTATGTTGTAGTTTAGTTCACCGATGCGGTCCTGCCAGTTGAGCTGGAATTCCCATCCTTTGGTCCGCAAAGAAGTATTGTTGCGTTTAGGAGCTTCTGCACCTACAATCGGAGAGATTTCCTGTGCCGGTCCTACCATGTCTTTCGTGTCACGGATAAAGTAGTTGAAGTAACCGCTCAGACGGTTGTTGAAAGCACCAAAGTCTACACCGTAGTTATAGCTGTATACACGTTCCCAGGTCAGCAAGGAGCTTACCAGTCCCGGTGCACCTGCAATGTTTGATTTGTTTGCGGCATCCAGCAACCAGCGTCCGCCTGCGTCAGGACTACCTACTGTTACATTCTGAATAGCATAAGTAGGATAGTAAGAATCTGTGTTCTGGTTACCGAGGCTACCGTAAGAGAAGCGGGGTTTCAATGTGTTGACCCATTTGCTTAGCGGTTCCCAGAAGGATTCGCGGGCAATGTTCCAACCTACGGAAACAGAAGGGAAGGTAGCCCAACGGCTGTCTGCACGGAAACGGGAAGAACCGTCACGGCGGATGTTGAACTCAAACAGATAACGTCCGTCAAAGTCGTAGTTCAAGCGGCCGAAATAACCTAAAGAAGACCATTCACCGCGGTAAGCACCGTTGCTCTGTGTACCCGTAGACGTATTGACATCCGGATTGTTGTCGTTCATTACATCTGAACGTTTTGCCCATACGTTGTTGTAACGGTAGCTTTCGCTGTTCATACCGAGCATTACCTTCAAATTATGTTTTTCGAGGAAATTGAGACTATAGTCGGCATAAAGTGAAGTGGTAATCATTGTTTCACGCTGCTGTTCGCTGTAAGCCCATGTCTTACCGGCTGCCAGGTCGGCATCACCACCCAGCCACTGTTCTGGAATAGGATTGTTGTCTTTGTCATAGAGATATACTCTGGCTACATTGTAAAGGTGTTCGAAGCTGCCTGTACGCAGAGCCAGGTCACCGTGAATGGTCAGTCCCTTCATCGGGGTCAGAATCAGGCTACCCTGTGTGAAGTAGGTATCATCTTGCGTATTGGAACGTCCGCCTGAAGTCAGCTGCATCAGTTTCGGGTTACGGGTATAGTGACCGTTGTTGTCGTAAAGCGGCATGTTGGGGTGCAGCTTGGTTGTCTCAGCAAAGAAACGGTCGCCGTACAGTTTCAGGAAGGTCGGCATACCGATGTCTTCACGGATGAAACGGCTGTTGAATTCCAGACGCATCCATTTGGTGATTTCTGCACTGATGCGGGCACTGGCATTGTAACGTTTCTTGTTGTCGTTTGCGTAGTTCATCTGTCCGTCCTGGCTCAGGAATGCACCTGACACGTAGTATTGTATTTTTTCATTACCACCCGACAAGCTTACGTTATGCTCTTGTCCGAAAGCAGTCTTGTCGATGAAGTTACGTGGCCAGTTCTGGTTGTCATTGGAGTTCTGGTTGAAAGCAAAGCAGTTTCCGTTCTGTGAAAGAGACGGGTCGGCAGTGGTAGTAATCTCACCGCGCATGTACTGCTGGATACGATCCATTGTGATGTCCGAGAAGAAGTGTGCTTCACCGGAACCTGTGTTGTCGATGGCACGGTTGAAGTACTGTGCAAAAGTGTAAGCGTCGAGCATATCGGGGATATTGGTCGGACGAGACCAGCGCAGGTTGTTAGAGTACGAGATGCTTGTCTTACCCTGCTTTCCTTTTTTGGTCGTAACCAGGATTACACCGAACGGAGCACGAGAACCGTAGATGGCAGCAGAAGCCGCATCCATCAATACCGAGATGTTGTCGATGTCCTGCGGGTTCAACTGGTTCAGGTCGCCTGCTACACCGTCAATCAGCACGAGAGGAGAAGCGCTGGAACCTGTTCCCAAGTTACCTGTACCGCGGATGTTGAAAGAAGGATTGGCATCCAGTTTACCACCGGCATCAGGTATGCTTACATTCAAGCCCGGAACGACACCCTGCAAAGCCTGACCTACAGACGTTACCGGACGAGATTCCAGTTTCTTGTTGTCTACCGAAGCCACGGCCCCGGTCAGGTTCACTTTCTTCTGTGTACCGAAACCTACTACTACCACTTCATCGAGTGTCTGAGTATCTTCCGACAAAGTTACCTGATAAGAAGTCTTTCCTTTTTGTACGGGGATTTCCTGGGTTTGATAACCGATGTAGGAAACTACCAATGTACTTCCTGAGGCAACGTTGTTCAGCTGGAAGTTTCCGTCCAGGTCGGTGATACAACCGTTGCTTGTACCTTTAACTACTACTGAAGCTCCGATGATAGGCTCGTTCAGTTTTTTGTCTGTAACAATTCCGGAGATGCTCACCTGTTGCGCTTGCAGTGGTAATAGTCCTGCCAGCAAGGCTATGAGCAGAGAGATGAATTGTGTTTTCATGTGACTCATGGTTTTAAGATTAAAGTTTATATATAGATGGTTAAACAAGTTGGCAGGTTTTCTTGTCGCAAATCTCCGAAATAAATGGTGTAAGGGCAGCGGGTAAACGTTGCATTAACAGTCGGTATTCTTCTTATCTGCGTTTTTATGGGGGTAAAAACTGTTTTTTTTACCGGTATTCTGACTTTTTAGACAAGATTTTTGTTTCTTTGCGTAACCATTATATAGCTTAATCTGAGAAATGAAAAATATATACTGCCTGCTCATTGTATCTTTCCTTTGTATTTTCTCGCTTCTTCCGGCGGGTGCACAGACACTTTCCGAGAAGGATTTTCAGGTACTGAACATGAACGATGGATTGTCGGACAACGACATTCATTCCGTGGCAAAGGATACGGAAGGATTCATGTGGTTCGGAACCGGAAGCGGACTGAACCGTTACGACGGACGTACCTTCAAAGTGTTCCGGATGCCGGGAATTTTTTACCGGAGAATTGACAGGGTGGTATCGCTGGATACGGATTACCTGCTTCTTCGTTCGGAACAGAACTTGTTTTTGTTCGACAAGAAATACGAACGCTTTCTTCCCGTATGCGATTCGGTGAGCAAACAGCCTGTGATGTTTGCCGACTTTGTAGCCGGTTCTGGGGGCAGCTGCTGGGGCGTATCTTCCAGCGAATTGTCGGAGGTGACTTTTCCGTCCTCCTATGTGCAGGACACAGCGTTTGTTTCTGTGCGTCATGTGGTGAACAATTTACAAAGCGATCCGTTTGTGGTGCTGTGTATGGCAGAAGATGGTAAAGCGTTATATTGTGCAAGCCGGAATGGAACGGTCTATCGTTTTACCCCCGGGCAAAAGCAGTTGAAGAAAGTTTGTGACGGGCAGTTGTCGTCTAGTAAGTGGGTTTCCTCTGTACTGAACGATGATTCGTTTATCTGGATTTCTACTGTGGGTGACGGGTTGTATGGTTATGATCTGACAAACGGAAAGTTGCATCACTGGCAGTATATTTCAGAAAGAATGGGGGAGCAGCTGTCGCATAACGATGTCTTTCGTTTGCTCCCGATAGGGAATTCCCGGTACCTGGCCGTGACCTGGAACGGATATACTTTGTTGAGCCTTACGCCGGAACGGGAAATCAAGTTGCGCGATTTTCAGTCCTTCCTTCATAACGGAAAACAATATTTCGAGACACGTATGATTTCTGGTTATTACGACGAGGAAGGACTGCTCTGGATTGGCACCGAAGGAGGAGGAGTGCTGTTTTCCGACCTGCGCCAGCTGTTTTATCACCAGTATGCGCAGACACGTTCCAATGAAATCTGTGGCATCCAGATGGACGAAGAAGGTTACGTCTGGCTGGCTACGTTTCACAAGGGAGTGTTGCGGAGCACGCAGCCTTTTGACGTGTCGCATACGCTGTCGTTTGAATCGTTTGATACCGGCATCCCGGGCCTGAAAACCGTGCTTTGCAGTTCGTCGGACAAGAATGGAGGTTTCTGGTTCGGCACGCAGGACGGACGGGTGCTTCGTTACGGAAAAGACCGGAAGTGGGATGACATGCGGGTTGGCACTCCCGGCCAGCCTTCTCCGGTGGTATGGAGCCTGCTTATGGTTTCGGACGAACAGTGTTGGGCGGGTACCAGCGACGGCCTGTACTGGGTGGACTTTCAGCGGGGAACTTCAACGCACGTCGGCTGGAGTAATCCGCAAATCCCTGATCATATCCATATACGTGCGTTGGTGGCCGGAGATAATCAGACTTTGTGGCTGGGAACCGGAAGAGGCTTGCTGCGGCTGTGGATGAGCGGTACCAAGGTGCTGCGGACACACGCCGGATATGAGGCCAAGGCCGGAATACCGGATACGGAAATCGAAGTCCGCGCCCTGCTGTATGGGACAGACAAGAAACTGTGGGCGGGATACGCCGGAAGCGGTCTGGTGGCCTGTTCGCCGGAAGGAGACAGCATCCTGACCCGCTATACCACCGCCCAAGGTTTGTGCAGCAATTTTGTGACCACGCTGGCCGAAGACAACGACCACTCTCTTTGGGTAGGTTCCAACTCCGGCATTTCCCGTCTGAGCCGTCACTTGCAGTCATTCTATAACTATTATATTTCGGGAAGCAACCGCTCTGTCTTTTTCGGCAAGGACTTCCTTTTCTGGGGAAACCACAGCATGCTGACCTATTTTCGTCCTTCCGACCTTCGCTTTAATTATCCGAAGGAAAAGGGACGGGTGATTTTTACCGACCTGGAAGTGAACCACACCCCCGTGCAAATCGGGCAGAAGGTCAACGGGCAGGTGGTGTTGCCTCAGTCGCTCCTTTATACCTCCGAACTGCACCTGACGCATGAAAACCGCAGTTTCTCTCTGTTGTTTACCAATCTGCTCTATCTGACCAAACTCCAGAAATACCTTTTCCGCCTGTATCCTTATCAGGAGGATTGGATTATGGCCGATGAAGGAGAAAAAATTTCGTACGACCGTTTGCCGGCCGGTACCTATACTTTTCAGGTGAAGACCATTTTCCAGGATCAGAGTGAAGGGGATATCAGTAGCCTGAAGGTGGTGATTGCTCCTCATTGGAGCGAAACTCTCTGGTTCCGTCTGCTTGTGGCGGCTGGTCTGATTAGTATCGTGCTGATTTACCTGCATCGTGTGCGGTTGAAGCAAAAGCGGATACAATACGAACTGCGTCTGGAACACGAACTGTTTACGGCTAATATGGAGCGAAACAAGGAAGTGGAACTTCGCAAGGAGCGTGAGGCTTTCTTCACGATGGCAGCTCATGAACTGCGCACTCCGCTTACCCTTATCTTGTCTCCGCTGCGTGAACTGCTCTCCAAAATTACACCCGCACATCCGTTTTACAACCGTTTGTCTGTTATGTTCAAGTATGCCGAAGGTCTGCATACCCTGACCGACCGTTTGCTGTATATTCAGAAAGCAGAAGCCGGCATGGTGAAGTTGCGTCTGTCTGCGGTAGATGTGACTTTCTTGCTGGAGGATGTGGCAGAAGGTTTCCGTGCGTTGGCAGTTGAACGGAGGATAGACTATTCATGGACTCATATGGAACATGTCACGATATGGGCCGATCGGGAGAAACTTTCATCAGTCATCCAGAACCTGATTTCGAATGCTTTTAAATACACACCCGAAGGAGGAAAAATCAGCCTTTCGGTAGAACGGAAGGAGTTCGACCAGAAACCTTTCTGCTGCATTTCGGTGACGGACACCGGAAAGGGAATAGATGCCGGATTGTTGCAACACATTTTTGAGCCTTTCGTAACCGGCGATGCAGATCCGGCAGTCTCTACCCGCATGGGAGTGGGACTGAAAATTGTGAAACACATCGTGGAAATGCATCACGGGCGGGTGAACGTGGAAAGTGAACCGGGAAAAGGAACATCGTTCGCTGTGTACCTGCCCGAAGGAAAATCGCATTTCGAAGAAGACGATTGCACGTGGGATGAAACTCCGGACACGGATGATAAAGAAAAGGGAAGAGAAAGTATCTCAGACCTGATGCTGTTGCCGGAAGCGGAAGAGACCTCACAGAAAACGGAGGAAGAACGTACCGCCGCCCGTCAGACGGTGCTTATCATAGAAGACAATACCGACATGCGCCGTTACCTGCGCGACCTGATGAAGAAACACTATCGGGTACTGGAAGCGGAGAACGGAGAAGAGGGAGTGAAGGTGGCCGTGGAACAGGTGCCCGACCTGGTATTGTCGGATGTGATGATGCCGGTGATGGATGGCTTTACCTGCTGTGCCGAGCTGCGCAAGCGGAAGGAAACGGCTCACATTCCCATTCTGCTGCTTACGGCCAAAGCAGAAGATAAGGACAGTGTGGAAGCTTCTTATCGTGGAGCTGACGACTATGTGCGTAAACCGTTCAATCCGGAAGTGCTGCTGGCCAAGGTGGCCCATCTGCTCGACATGCGCCGTCGCCTGAAGCAGATTTACACCCGTACGCTGCTACATGCTTCTTCCGTATCGGCAGAGAAACCCGAAGGCACCGAAAGTGAGTTCATGCAACAGGTACTGTCGTGCATCGAGGGCAATGCCGGCAATCCCGAGTTCAATGTCAAGGTGCTGGCCGGAGAACTCCACATGAGTCAGGCTACGCTTTACCGCAAACTGAAGCAGCACACCGACCTGTCGGCTGTGGAACTGATTCGCCACATCCGCATGACGCAGGCCGCATTCCTGCTGATGGAAACCAGTCTCCCAGTCACGGAGGTAGCCGAGCGCGTGGGCTTCAATGACCTGCCCACGTTCCGCAAGCATTTCACGGACATGTTCGGCGTGTCTCCTTCCAAGTATGCGGAGGATAATCAGAAGAACAAGTAAAAAGACGGTTCAGCCCCTTTGCAGCGTTCTGTATTCATTGGGGCTGTGACCTACCACCCGCTTGAACATGCGGCTCATGTGCTGCGGATACTGGAAGCCCAGGCTGTAGGCAATCTCACTCATGGGCTTGGTGGTAGAAAGCAGCATGTCCTTGGCTCTTTCCACTACCTTTGACTGGATGTATTCGGAAGCCGTCTTACCCGTCTGCTTACTGATCATGTCGCCGAAATAGTTGGGCGAGAGGAATACCCGTTCTGCAAAATATTTCACCGTAGGCAATCCTTCTTCCTGAGGTGTCTGTCCGTCGAAATACTCATCCAACAACTGCTCAAAGCGTACGATGATGTCCTTGTTGGAGGCTTCGCGTGTGGTGAACTGCCGCTCATAGAAACGCATGCAGTAATCCAGCAACAGTCCGATGTTGGCCGTAATCAGCCGCCGGCTGTGCTTGTCGGCAGGACGTCTCAGCTCCGTATCGATTTTATGCAGGCAGTCTATCACCGTGTGCCGTTCTTCTTCCGAGAGGTGCAAGGCTTCGCGGGCTTCGTAAGAGAAGAAAGAATAATTCCGGATGTCATGTCCCAGTTGGGTACCGCGAATAAAATCCGGATGGAAGAGCAGTCCGTATCCGGTGGGACGCGTTCCTTCCTGCGCGTGGATGGAAGCCACCTGTCCCGGTGCAAAACAGACAATGGTTCCTTCCTGGTAGTCGTAAGGCTGCCGGCCGTAGGTAATGTCTCCGCAGAGCGTATCTTTCAGAAACAAGGCATAGATGCCATAATTTATGGTAAATGGCTGTGCAGGCTGAGTAATCTTTGAAAGGTCTACCACGGTAACCATGGGATGATACGTCTCCACTCCGAAGAATTTGTTGTATTTATCCACTGTGTCCAGTTCTATCACTTCTTCTTTCATCATCGGTCAATTTTATTTTCAGGCAAATGTAATACTTATTCTCTGGAATACCTACAGCCGTGTGGCAGATTCAAGGAATGTGAACAAACCGGAAGGCGTATTCAAAAAAAGTTTAAACGCTTGTTCGGGTCGTGAAGGTGACAAAAGAAAAACGGTATGGAACAAACGAGTTTCTGCAAAATCCCGTGATATTTGTCCAAACGAAAACAAGAAATTATGGACCCACGAGTGTTGAGAAGAAAGATTATCCGGACAGCCTCAGGCTGCTTCCACAAGAACGGAATAAAGGCCACTTCCATGAACAGCATATCCGAAGCGCTGCACATTTCCAAACGGACGCTTTATCAGATATTTTTGAGCAAGAGTGAACTGCTGGAAGCCTGTGTGTCTTTTCAGATAGAAAAAAGCAGAAAGCAGATAGAAGAGAAATGCCGCACGCTGAACTGTCTGGAGGCCATTGTCTATCTGAACTGTCAGACGTATGCCCTTTCGGGAATCTTGTCGGCCGATTTTTGCCGGGAGATTGTGAAATACCCGGAAGCCCTGGCACTTTTCAGTCGGGAATACCGTGAACCTCTGCATGAGAAGTGTGCCAGCCTGTTCCGTGAAGCCCAGCAGAAAAAACTGATACAGCCGGAAAGCAATTTTGAGCTGGCTTTCATGTTTTTTGAAAACACCTTGCTTTATGCACTTTTTGCCCCTTATGAGGAACCGAAGCGTGCCCTTACGTATGGCAATGCCGTGCTGACCTATCTGGCGGGCGTTTGTACTGCCGAAGGAAGAAAGGAGCTACACCGCATGGCCGCATCGGGCGAATTGCAGCCGGCAGTGTAAATAGTGTTTGCGAGGGAGGAATAAACGGAAAATTTTAAGGAACTTCATTTGTATAATTTAACCGGAATGATTATGGACTGTAAGGATCAAAAAAAAATGTGGAAGTCCGGCATGACACTTCTGGCATGCTTATCGTTTGCCTTGTTCTCCTGCTCGGACGATGAGAAAAAAGTGTATGTCTATTCTCCTCATGTATCGTATGCGGTCAGCATGGGAGAAGCCAGTGATGGAAACATCATGACCGACAAGGGAAATGTGCTGGTTCCCGACGAGTCTTCCGTGGGGCACGACCTGACGGACGGGGAGCGGGTGTTTGTCAATTGCAGCGTGCTGGAACGGGAAGATGAGCATACTTACCGTGTCAGAATCAACAAGTATTACCAGTTGCTGACGAAAGAGATGGTACGTGCTTCTGTCTCGGACGACGAAGAACTGGGAAACGACCCGGTAGAAGTCAAGGCAGCCTGGTTTGGCGGAGGGTATCTCAACGTGCGTCTTGGGCTGGAGTATAATCCGTCATCCGGTACTTCACATCTGATAAACATGGTCTATGACGATGTGAAAAGTACGTCCGATACCCTTTATCTGACTTTGAGACACAATGCTTTTGCCGATACCGTCCGGACGGAGATTGGCACGGCGACTGCTTCTTTCAATCTGGAGAACGTGGTGGGCGAGACCACAAAGGAGAAGGTTTATGTACGGCTTCGTTGGCAATGGTATGCTCCCGGGGGAAGACTGGTGACCTGGGAGGATAAGGGTTATTACTACACTTCCTCCACAGAAGAAGGAGAGGAGAGCGGCGAACCGGAAGAATCGGAAAATAGTGTAAACATACAATGATGGGACTTATGAAAAAGAGATAAATCGAGCATTGGGGTAGAAACATCGGTAATTTGTATCATTGTCTATGGTTTCTTTTGCGTAATTTTGCCACATCCATAATTAAAACGACAAAAAAGGAACAAACAATGAAGAACTTTGACTATCAAACCCCGACCCGTCTGATTTTTGGCCGGGATGTAGTGGCTGGACTGCCAGAGGTGATGCGCCCGTTCGGACGTCGCATCCTGTTGACATACGGTGGCGGAAGCATCAAGCGTATCGGCCTGTACGACCGCGTGAAAGAACTGTTGAAAGACTTTGAAATCTTTGAACTGGGTGGCATCGAGCCGAACCCCAAATACTCTACCAGTGTAGTGGAAGGCGTACGCATCTGCAAGGAACAGCAGATTGACGTGATTCTTTCTGTGGGTGGCGGTTCGGTACTCGACTGTTCGAAAGCCATTGCCGGAGGTGCCAAATACGACGGCGAGACCTGGGACCTGATTATCGGAAAGGCTCCTACGCTGGCTGCACTGCCGATTGTGGACATCCTTACCCTGGCCGCTACGGGCAGTGAGTACGATGCCGGAGGAGTTATCTCCCGCACGGAGACCAACGACAAGGTGGCCTATATCGACCCGCATCTGTTCCCGGCCTGCTCTTTCCTTGACCCGACTTATACCTTCACGGTCAATGCCAAGCATACGGCAGCAGGAGTGGCCGATGCCATCAATCATGTGATGGAACAGTATTTCACTCATGCCTCCAATTCCGTGGCCGACGGTTTCTGTGAAACACTGGTAAAGACCCTGATGAAATATGCTCCGATTGCACTGGAGAAACCGGACGATTACGAAGCACGTGCTGAAATCATGTATGCCTGCACCTTTGGCTGCAACGGCCTGCTGGCCCTCGGTACCGGCGGCTCTCCCTGGCCTATGCACGGCATCGAACATGCCCTGTCGGGATATTATGACATTACGCATGGAGAAGGTCTGGCCATCATCACACCGCACTGGATGCGCCACGTGCTCAACGAGCGCACACAGGAACGCATTGTGAAATTTGGTGTGAACGTGTTCGGACTGGCTGCCGATCAGGCTCCGTCGGAAATTGCCGAGCAGACCATCGCACGTACCGCACAGTTCTTCAAGAGTCTGGGCATGCCGATGACCCTGCGTGAGGTAGGCATTGACGATTCCCGTCTGGAAGAAATGGCACACCACATTGCCGTGAATGAGGGACTGGACGCACCGGGCACGTTTGCTCCGCTGAGCGAACAGGACATTCTTTCTATTCTGAAAGCTGCACTGTAAGATAAAGATAATTCGGAATAGCCTGCACTCAGGCTATTCCAAACAGTTCAATCTCAAAAATCAGGGTGGAGCCGCCGGGGATGCCGGGTTGCGAGAACTTTCCGTATCCCATTTCCGACGGGATGTACACCTCCCATTTGTCGCCCACGCACATCTGCTGCATGGCGATAATCCATCCCTCAATCAGGTCGCTCAGGCGGAAGGCTACGGGTGCACCGCTGCGGCTGCTGTCAAACTTCTTGCCGTTGATGGTCCATCCCGTGTAGTGCGCGGTGACGATGCTCCGTGGTGTGGGATGCTTGCCGTCGTTTTTGCCCGATGCCAGCACCTTGTAATAAATACCCTTCGGGAGCGGCATCACTCCCTCTTCCTTTGCCTTTTCGGCCAGCCAGTCCTTGTTGGCCTGCATGTATTCTTTCTTTCCCATGATGAATGATTTTGGCGTAAAGGTACGTATTTTCCGGGATACTTAAAACAGTCCGCTTATCCATTCCCAAAGTGTCGTGGTCAGGTAGATAGCCAGTTTGGCCACCCAGTAGATAATTACGCACAGCACCAGGATGCCTGCGGTTGTCAGTACGGCCTTGCGGTTCACTTCCTGAATCACCTCCTTGTCACCTTCCACGAAACCCACAATCAACCGGTAGTTTTTCGCGTACGAACGGCTGAAAATATCCAGCAGGTCGCCAATCCAGAGCGGAATGATACCCAGCATCATGTCCACCAGCATGTTGTAGAGGATGGCCAGGGTAAGGGGAATGGACTTGATTTTGAACAGCGACACCGTGAGAAAGGGCAGTGTCATGGCCGAAGAGAAAATGTCGCCCGCCGTTGGGAAAAACAGTCCGATGAGAGGGTCGAGGTAGTATCGGTCCATCACATTCTTGATGGTTCTTATCAGCCGGTAAAGCGGGTCGTTTTCCCACTGCATGCGTTTTATGTCTTGTTTCGTACTCTTCATGCGGCAACTTGTTTGGCACAAAGATACGAATATTTTGGACGTGTCTTTTTCTGCCTTTTAAGTAATATCGTGCTTTCCGGCAAAAACGCTATCTTTGCACAAATTATTCAAGCAGCCTATGCAACTTACCTATATCTTCCACAGCGGCTTTGCCCTCGAGACCGACCGCTGCATCCTCGTGTTCGACTACTGGATGGACCCTGCCGGCGTGATGCCCCGTCTGTTGCAGTCGCCCAAGCCCCTGTACGTCTTCTCCAGCCATTTCCATGAAGACCATTTCAACCGCGACATATTCTCTTGGCGGACCCGGAAAGCGAACGTGCGCTACATCCTTTCGAAAGACATCCTGAAACACCGCCGGGCGCAGAAGGAAGAAGCCGATGCCTGGCTGGGGAAAGGTGCCACGTGGGAAGACGAACTCCTCCGCGTGACGGCCACCGGAAGCAACGACAGCGGCGTGTCGTGGGTGATAGAGACCGACGGCAAGCGCATCTTCCATGCCGGCGACCTGAACAACTGGTACGCACGTTTCCTGACCGACGATTATCAGGGGGGACTGGTCTACAGCCCCGACTTCGGCATCGACATTGACCCTGCCAAGGAAGAAAAGCGTTTCCTGGGCAAGCTGAAAGACATTCGCAAGCTCACCGACCGTTTCGACGTGGTGATGTTTCCCGTAGACGGGCGCATCGGCAACGGCTACACTCGTGGAGCCCGTCAGTTCCTCGACGTGTTTCGTACCGGTCTGTTCGTGCCCATGCATTTCGTGGCCAGCGGTTTCGAATCAGCCTGGCGGATGAAAGAGTTTACCGACGCCAAGTCCGTCCCGTTCTGGTGCATCTGTCGGGAAGGAGAGTGCTGTGAAGTAAAGAAACACATCGAGGTAGTGGCAGCAGTGATGGTGCGCGACGGAAAGTACTTCGCCACCCAGCGCGGCTATGGCGAGTTCAAAGACTATTGGGAATTTCCCGGCGGAAAGGTAGAGCCGGGCGAGAGCAGGAAAGAGGCTCTGGTGCGTGAAATCCGCGAGGAACTGGACACCGACATCCGGGTGGATGCCTTCCTCACCACGGTAAACTGTGAGTATCCGTTGTTCCACCTCACGATGCATTGCTACCGCTGTTCGGTCGTTTCCGGCAGTCTGGTGCTGAAAGAGCATGAGAGTGCCGCCTGGCTGAGGCTGGAAGAACTGGACAGCGTGGCGTGGCTCCCAGCCGATGTGGAGGTGGTGAAGGAGATTATCGCCCAGACATCCCGTTAGTTGTGGTCGTACCGTTGGCCACCGGCCAGCAGATAGATTACCCCTATTATGGGTACTACTATGGAGCTGATGTTGATGGCCGACGCTTCGTCCATGAACAGCCGTAGAAGCAGGTAGCTCACGAAGACTAGTACGCCGATTGCGCAGAACACACGGCACATGAAGGCTTTGAGCCCTTTGACGTCGACTTTTTTCTGTTGCTCGGGCGTCATGGTGTTGTATCCTGCAATGAGTTTGGGGAATCTCCAGACGAGGAATCCGAGCAGGATGAAGAAGGCTGAAAAGATGGGTATGAATGAGTTCATATTGTAGGGTTTATTTTGGGGTTTCGTTTGGGATGTGATAAGTATCTTCGAGTACTCCTTTCTCTTTCATAAAATCAATCAAATCTTCCATCAGGTAGCGGGAGCCGAATGTATGAAGCACATCGTATGAAGGAATGATGTATTCATACAATATACCCGATTGTTTTAGCCTGTTGTACACCTCACGTTGTGGTAAATGGAGAATCTGTGAAAGGCTTCCAATACAATAGGTGACAAATTCAAGTGTGTCTTTATTCATGGGTGAAAAGGATTGTATCTCTTTTATTGTATGATAAGTATCTTCTGATTCTTCCGCAGCCATAAGCGGTTTCTCTTCTTCGTCAAAGGAATAGCTCACGGTGTGGTCTTTCAGGTAAATATGGTTGAGCGTATATTCCAGTGCCAGGAGCGTCTGTTCCCGTTTTTTGGGTTTCAACTCACATTCCCATATCGTCATGCAGTGCCACCCCATTCGTGCCAGTTCCTGCTGTACCCGCTTGTCACGCTCGATGTTGCGTGTGATTTTTCGTGTCCAGAACTCCGTGTTCGATTTGGGAATGACGTAATATTTGCAACCCTCATGACCATGCCAGAAACAGCCGTTGATAAAGATGCAGGTGCGGTATTTCCGTAGCACAATGTCCGGACGCCCCGGCAGACGCGGATGGTTCAGGCGGTATCTGAATCCGTGAGCAAACAGATACTTCCTGACTATCATTTCCGGCTTGGTGTTAGCCGAATGAATGGCAGCCATGTTTTTGTGCCGCTGGTCTTTGGAGAGGATGTCCATGATTCTGTTGTTATTTCTTGTTACGGTTGGTGATTACCGTTCCTTTGATAATTTCACATTTGTTGTTTCGATATGTTTTATACGTGCTTTTGGACTGTACACAAAAATAATTGTTCAGTCCTCCCTGAGTGATGCCAAGTTCATCAGCCGTATGTCTGGAATAAAGAGCTGCGGGAGAACCATAAAACTCATATCTGCCTTCCATAATCAGCACTATTACATTCCTTTCATTCATGGAAAAGTCCTCCTGCAAGTAAAGAAGTCATTTCACTGTCGATAGCTTCCAAATAGCTTACGGTGTATTTATCTTTCCCATACCCGGTATATTCTTGCCATGGGTCATCACTGTTATGTGCCGGAATATCCTTGTAGGCGTCAGGATACATGTCATAAAAATGTTCCAGTAATTCTCGCGTATGCCACATAATGGCAATAGCTTCATCTTTAGTGATGGCAGAAGTAATCAGTGTTCCTCCTTTCTTCCACTCAAAGTAAGGTTTGAACATGTCTGAACGGGGGATATTTCCTGTTGTGTAGTCTTTACGCATTTGAGTAAGGAACAGGTCTTGCTTTTTGAATATACTTTCCATGATTATTTCTTATTTGGTGTAAATATAGTGATTATTTGTTTAATATAATAATATCTGAGGTTATATAAAGTAAAAAAACACCTTGTTATGAAGTGACGTTGTTAGGTATGGATTAGAACTAAAATTAGTTGGCACTTCCTTGCATTTTTCTAAAATTTGAGTTAAATTTACCTCGACACGTACGTGACGAGGTCTTGACACGTTCGTGCTGATGTCTCGTCACGTTCGTGTCGAGACCTTGACAGCTACGTGTCGAGGTATTTTTGAATAAGCGTTTCGAAAGAAGTATAATTACAATATAACTAAAACGATTATGGCTATAAAATTTGACCTGTTTGAGAATCCGGTAAAGGAGGGAGTTTCCGTACCGAAGTTGCATGCAAAAGTGATTACCAAAGACGTGGTGACCACCCGTGAAATCCGTGAAGCGATACGCAAGAAATGTACGGCTTCTCCAGCCGATGTGGCAGCTGTCATCACGGCCCTGAACGATGAACTTTATGAGAACCTGAGCAACGGATATGCAGTGCATCTGGAAGGAATCGGCTATTTCAGTCTGAGCCTGAAATGTGCGCCGGACATTAATCCGAAGTATATAAAGGATGACGATGTACAGGTGAGAAGCATCAAGTTCACGCCCGACAAGGATTTGATTGACCGCTTTCAGAGTGTGTATCTGGAGCGTAAGGTGGACGAGACACATCATTCTTCCAAACTGGACGAGGAAGAGGTGAAACAGAAATTAGCGGAGTATTTCAAGACTCACTCTTTTCTGCAACGTCGCGACTTTGAACGGCTCACTGGGTTTAATTCGTCGAAGTCTACGCGAGTGATTCGTGAACTTGTGAAGGAAGGGGTGTTGAAGAATGCGGGGACGAAGTTTCAGCCAGTGTATGTGGTGGGGGAATAAATTATTGTTTTAAAGTACATTTTCGATAATGTTACTATAATATAAATGGAAAGGAGCTAGGCATTGTACTAAGATTATTTCTAAACTTAATCGAGTAGATAATGAACAAAAGTTTATGTTATTTGCAGATGATGGACATTATATCAATGAGCAATGCAAGCGTAATTGTTCCATTAGTTACCCATGATTATTATGAAAGAGTTTTTGTGGTATGGCAGAACGTGCTCCAAATTCAAAAATATAAAAAGTTTCTAGTTCCGGTATATTTTATTAATGTCTTCAGTGAACAATTGCTTTATTTCTGAAGTGTAAAGTGTAATACTATATAAAAATATAATTGTTCTTTCTCTATTTGAACTGATAAATGATTATTTTTGTCTTAAATTAAAAAGACGTGAAACTTTTTATATTGAAATATTTGCTATTTCTTTAGATTTTATATAATGATAGAAATTTAATTAATGGAAATTAATAATAGGAGATATACATTTATAGATTTGTTTGCAGGTTGTGGAGGCTTGTCTGAAGGATTTTATAGACAAGGCTTTGAGGCGTTAGCTCATATAGAAATTAATCATTGGGCATGTGAAACTCTTAGGGAGCGAATGCGTTATTATAATTACAAAGATGCAGAAGAAAAAGTAATCGAAGCCGATATAACCTCTGATGACATAATTTCTAGAATAAATCTAGCAGTAGGTTCTACGCCTATAGATATAATTATAGGGGGACCTCCATGTCAGGCATACTCCACAGCGGGAAGAGTGAGGGATTCAAAAGGAATGTCTTCAGATCCTCGTAATTATCTATTTGAGAGCTATGTTAAGATTTTGGAATTTTATCGTCCAAAGTTCTTTGTGTTCGAAAATGTGGTTGGAGTATTATCTGCAAAAGTAGAAGGTAAACCAATTTTCCCTCAGATTATTGATGCCCTAGGAAAAGAATATGATGTAATCAGTGATCCCCAAATATTAACTCACAATACAGTTGAATACGGAGTGCCCCAACTTAGAAAGAGAATTATTATTATGGGAGTCCGCAAAGATATTCAAGGTAAGCAAGCTATCGATTTATATAATGATGTATTAAAAACACATTGGGCACCTGATACACGAGAAGAGGATAAAAAAGGTTTAAAACGCTTTGTTGATGTAAAAGAGGCAATTGGAGATTTGCCAAAAGTTGAACCTGGGCAGGATGCTTCTACAGATAAATTTAATTATACATGTAATAATGATTTCTTAAAGCGAGTAGCTAAGAAAGGAATACATCCCTTATATGACCATATTGCCAGAAGTCATAATGCGCTTGATAGAGAACGTTTCCGCCAGATGATTTCACATCATTGGTCTTTTGGTCAGTTAAGAAGAGAAATGCCACAATATGAGCATGAAAGAGCAAGACTATTTGATAATAGCTATGTAGTTCAATGGTGGGATTTACCGTCAAAAACAATATTGGCTCATATTCATAAAGATGGTTTTCAATTCATTCATCCTGATGAATCTCAAGCCCGTTCATTTACTGTGAGGGAAGCAGCTCGTATACAATCATTTCCTGATGATTTTGTTTTTAAGGGAAGTAGAGGAGAAAAATATAAGCAGATCGGAAATGCAGTACCGCCATTGTTTGCAGAAGCATTGGCTATATCAATAAAAAAGAATTTAAATGATATTTGAATCAGTAAAACATATAACGAAAAAGAAAGAGTTCCAAGAGTTGATACTCATATATATTCGTATGATAGAAATAATTGCAAATAAGAATAAAATGACTATTGCGATTATTTCGGAGCCATCCGATATAGTATGTTCAGAGTTAATCAGTATGGGTATTATTGAGACTTCGGAAGATTTAGTTATTCTGAAGAAAGTTCTTGGAGCGAATTATCTCCACCTAATTTCATCTGTGGAGTTCTATGTTAACAATAAAATACTATATGGTGATTTATTGTATAGGTTAAGTAACAAACATCGTAAAGAACTTCAAGATAAAGTCAAGAAAGAAAATGCTCCAAAATTTGCAGATTTCTTTTCTGGTGCCGGTGGCTTAAGCTGCGGTTTCTCTCAGGCTGGTTTTAAAGTTATTTTTGCAAATGATCATGAAGACGTTTGTGTACAAACATATCGTTTTAATCACCCAGAATTACCAGCAAACAAGGTCGTCAAAGAAGATATAAGAAAGATTGTAAATAATATCAATGATTATATACCTGAAGAAACAGATATTGTTATAGGAGGTCCTCCTTGTCAGGGATTCAGTAGTGCTAACCAACAGCGTATTATTGATGATCCTAGAAATGAATTATATAAATATTACATTGAAGCTGTTAAGCGTATTGCTCCTAAATTTATTTTAATGGAGAATGTTCGTGGAATGTTGTCTGTTGCTGACCAGGTTGTAGAAGATTATAAGGCTATAAATATTAATAAGGATGGTAAGAAATATACCTATGATATATCTTATCGGCTCTTAAACTCTTCAAGTTTTGGAGTGGCACAAAGTCGTGAACGTTTAATTTATATAGCTGTTAGAAATGATATTGCTTCTTTAGAAGGAATATCGGCTGAAAAGATCTTTGAGGAAATAGAAGAAGCTTGTCGGAATAATGCCAAAGTAAATCTTCAGTCTGCTTTAGAGTTCATAAAACCTTTGGAAGCACCAAGAATAAAAGGTATGACAGAAGTTGATGATGACATTACAGGAAAGAAAATTGATAACAACGAATACGACAGCTGCGGTAATGATTATTTGCGTATGATAAATGGTAATAGAAATATCCCTTTTGTCTTTAATCATAAGGCAAGATACTGTAGTGATGTAAATTACGAGATATTTAGGAGGCTTTCACCAGGTGAGGATTCAACCAGTCCTAAAATTGCTGATATTATGCCATATGCTCATAGGAATGGTATATTTAAAGATAAATATTACAAGTTGTATGCAGATAGACCTTGTCGTACAATAACTGCTCATTTGCGTATGGATTGTTTATCACATATTCATCCTTCTCAAATTAGAAGTATTACTCCAAGGGAAGCTGCACGTGTACAGTCATTTCCTGATGATTATGTTTTTTTAGGACCGTATCTTAAAACTTATATGCAAATTGGTAATGCAGTACCAGTGATAATGGCAAAACAAATAGCAATGATTATTAAAAAGTATGTTTGATGAATAAGTCAATTTTTTATTATAAACAACTGACAGCTACAGAAGTCGGTAATAAAGGAACTCATGAAATATACATTCGTATGCCGAATGACTTTAATTCAGAAGATTTCTTTCAAGCTGAGTTAGATAGTAATAATGGTGTTCTTGAAAAGAAATTTAAGGCTAAGAATCTTACTAAAGGACATGAAGATGATGATCTTATAGATTTGAGATTTGTTCATTTTATTCAAAGCAATAATGAAAAGAGAATACCGAGTCTGGGAGAATTATTTAAGGCAAATGGAGTTCAAGAAAACGATATTGTCCGATTGGAAAGTCGTATAGATAATGGGACTCCATCATTTTATATAACATTTTTACGTCCTGATGAAGCACAGATAAATCCTAAGTCTTTCTGTTTTTCTGTGATTAATGATAAAACTCAAGATACGTGCGAACATTCTAAGAATCAAGAAGAAAAATGTCTCCAGCAAATATTTTATGGTGCACCAGGAACAAGCAAGTCGTATACAATTAACAAAATTACAAGAAATAAAGAGGTTATTCGTACAACATTTCATCCTGATAGTGACTATTCTACATTTGTAGGAGCATATAAACCAACTACGGACATGTTGCCAATATGTAATGAATTGGGAGAACCGATGAAGATTGGGGGAACACCATTACACAAGGAGCAAATTGTATATAAATTTGTGGCTCAATCATTTTTGCAGGCATATATTAATGCTTGGAAGATGTGGTTAGATGGAACCCCGCAGTATCTTGTAATAGAGGAAATAAATCGAGGGAACTGTGCCCAAATTTTTGGTGACCTTTTTCAATTGTTAGACCGTAATGATGTCGGATACTCAGACTATCCAATTACAGCTGATAAAGATATGCAAAAGCATCTTTGTAAAGCTTTTGAAGGAATTAACTTGCCAAATGTAAAAGTATCTGAGATAAACTCAATGTATAATGGTAAGCCTATAGCCGAGAAAATATTTAAAGGTGAGGTATTGCTATTGCCAAACAACTTATATATTTGGGCAACAATGAATACAAGTGACCAATCACTATTTCCTATAGACTCAGCATTTAAACGTCGTTGGGATTGGACTTACATGTCTATTTCTGATGCTGGTAAAGGGTGGGTTATTGAGGTCAATAATAAACATTATGATTGGTGGGATTTCGTAATGAAAATAAATGATAAGATTGCTTCAACTACCAGTTCAGAAGATAAAAAACTTGGTTACTTTTTCTGCAAGGCTGATAAGAACAAAATAATTAAGTCTGATAGGTTTGTTGGAAAAGTATTATTCTATTTGTGGGATGACGTGTTCAAAGATTATGAGTTTAATAATGAAATTTTTAATGATGAAAAAGATTCTGAAGGGCAAGAACGTAAGTTGACATTTGATAAATTCTATAAATCGGAAGGACATGAATCTAAAGTTGCTGAAGAAAAGGTTGAGCTTTTCCTGAAGAATCTTGATGTAAGAATTGTTAGTGAGGTTAATAAAGACGCTGAGAGTACTGATTCTGATATTAATGAAGTTGATGATAAAGGAAATACTGATACTTCAAGGTATTCAATAAATGGTATTGGAAGTTATGGAAAATGCCGGGCCCCTTTTGAGGCCATTAAAATGTTCTGTTCTGAAAATCCTAGTTTGTCAAGTAGTGATGTAGTTTCTAGGTGGTTGTCTTTAGGAGTTAAAATACCTAATTTGATTGAAACAGAAACTCAATATAAGGAAAGAACTGCAGATTCTAAAGATCAAAAGTTAGCTGATAAGTCAAAGATTCATACATTAAGTGACGGTACAATAGTGTATGTTTCAAATCAATTTAATCCTGAAAGAATACTAGATTTTGTAAATAAAGTAAATGAAAGTGATTTAGGTATTCATATAGAGAAAATTAGGGAATGAGAATACTTATAGAAGAATATAAATATAGCGTCACTGATGTGAAGGATACTCTCTATGGCATTGATGCTTTGGAGAATGTTGAGGGTAAAGTGTCTGTTCATTATGTAGGGTATTATTATAATACTTTACAGCGTGACTGTGTGTTTATTCTTCCGAAGGTTTTATTGATGGATGATAAGTCAAAAGACTCGAAAAAGGCAAATTTGGTTTTTGGTAAATATCGTCCTGAAGAAATACTTAATTTAGATGAACATAATCCGCTTACAAAAGAAGAACGTGATTTTGTTTATAAGTTTGCGGTTTGGATATATCGTGCAATTGTTGTATATAAGAATGATAAACAATCTGATACTAGAATAGTATATCATAAAAGAATACAGCAAGTAAGAAGTGGTCGTCTCAGGAGGAGCAATACATATCTGGATATTCTGCTTACACTTATCAGGTTTGCAAAAGAGAATCAAAGTTTTTTCTTCTATATTGTGAAGAATATGCATAGTGGGTTGAATAAGATTAATTGGACCCGGACTATAGCTAAGCAATCTGCTATAATTCAGGAAAATTCTCCGATTTATTTGAATCCGGCAAATAAGAAGCGTCAAATAAATTTTGATGAAGAACTACTTGTCATATTCTTTTCAATATTGAATTATATTGGGGATAAGTATGGTTTTGCTAAAAATATCTGTGTTCAATTCCCACTTATTAAAGGGCAAAGATTTGAAGCTTATCTGAATGGCTATGGTTGTACACGACTACGCCAGATAAAGTATAAATATTTTTCTGATAAGGCTATAGAACTTTGGGAATTATGCTTTGCTTTTTTTGATGAATCTCGTCACTTGCGTGTATCAACGGAACATAAAGAATATCTATTGGTTAAGAATTTCTATATAGTATTCGAAGCTATAATAGATGAGCTTATTGGAGATAAACCGTTACCTGATGGCATGGATAAGAAGCAAGAGGACGGTAAGGTAGTTGATCACTTGTTTACAGCACAGAGCCTGATTGATAATGAAGATAAACAGACATATTATATTGGTGATAGTAAGTATTATAAAATGGGACATGAACTCGGTTCTGAATCCATATATAAACAATATACTTACGCACGTAATGTAATTCAATGGAATCTTGATATATTTTTGGATAAGAAAGAGCCGGAATCTGGAGTCCGATTACGGGATGATATAACTGAAGGTTATAATATTATTCCGAATTTCTTTGTTTCTGCAATGATGAATGAAAAATTCGACTATGCAGATGATGGTATTGTACAGACTCATCGAGAAAATAAAAGACATAAGAAAACGCATTATGAAAATCGTTTGTTTGACAGAGATACATTGCTTCTTTTTCATTATGACGTAAATTTTCTTTATGTACTCTCACTTTATGCCCGTGATGATAGAAGTCAAAAGAATAAATGGAAGCAGAAAGTGAGAAGTATGTTCCGCAAGGAGATACAAGAATGGTTACAGCAGGATTATAGTTTCTATGCAATGCGTGCCAAGGTACACATAAATGGAGAAGAATATATAAAGCAGCATTTCAAGGAGTTGATAGGTAAAGTATATACACCTTATACAGATGAGACTGTATACTCATTGGCTCTTGATAGAAAGCCGGAATTTATAAGAACGAATCAAGAATTGATAGAAATGTTGCGTACTGCATTTTATGTGGAAGAATGTCGTTTAGGTCAGAATCCAAACGAAGTTCTTCCTGAAGTTCAGCCTATTGTGGAATATAGTACAGATACCGCAGAACTTGCTCTTTGCATAGTGAAAGAAGGGGTAAATTTTGATAGTGCTATATCGGTATTAAAGCGGACAAGAACAGTTGGTGTAGCTTTACAAATGAGCGGAGCTACACTAAGTTTGGTAGAGGGGTTTACAAAAGCGCGGTACTTGTTGATTCATAATAAGAGTAACCGTTATGAAGTGTTTCTTTTTGATGGAGAAGGTCCAACATTGGTTCCTGGGTCTAAGATTAAGATGCAGGATGTGGTTACGACTAAAAAAGATGCAGATTTATATCTGATTTACAAACTTAATATGGATGTTGCTGTTAATTTTGGGAAACTGAATTTGTTGCCAATAACCAAAAAACCAAAGACTAGTTATTATCCGCAGCTGATTCCAATAAAAAGCTTTGTGACTGAATGATCATTTATGACAGACCGTTTGATAAAGGAACAGAGACATAAGAATATGTCTGCTATACGTGGTAAGAATACCAAGCCGGAGTTACTAGTTCTTAAGCCTTTATTTAGTAGGTGATTTTGCTATCGACTAGATTCTTTTTGTTTAGCGGAACATCTTGATTGAGTATTGCCTAGTCATACACTGATTATCCCCAAGCGGCATGTGGCTTCTTATTTCGATCTGACCAATCACGAACGGGAGGCCATGAATGTGGTGCTTCAGTCCGTGAAGCAGAAGGTGGACGGGCGATACCATCCGGACGGATACAATGTGGGCATTAATGTGAACGAGGCGGCGGGACAGTCGGTTTTTCATGTACACATTATAGGACAAGTTATCTATTAGATAATTCGGAGCGACGGATAAAGTTTTTTCTTCGTATTCCCCTATATGGCATATCTTCAGGTGTATATTTGCCATACATTATGAAAATCATTAAAAGAAAAAAATGTATGGAAGAGAATTTAGATAAGCTATTCGATTACAGAGCGCTGATTCCGGGAAGTGGACGTTTTGCATCCATAGTAGGCATTGGCGGGGGAGCAGGTCGTGTGGTAGACCAGATGCGGAAATGCTGTCTGCCAGATGTGCAACTGTATGTGTTTGGTATGAATCGGAAGGAAATGGATGAGTTGTCCTTGTGCGGCAAATACCTGATTGGACAGGAAGGGCTGGGCAGCGGTAAGGACCGTTTTCTTGCAGAGTATGAGTGCAGTAAGTCTTTTCCTGCAATAGAGAGTGTATTAAGGGGCAGACTTGTGGCAGTGTTTGTGGTATGCCTTGGTGGAGGAACAGGAGAGGGGTGCATCAGGTCTTTCCTGCAGAAGGCCAGAGAGGTGGGAAACAAAGCAATCATTTTGGTGGCAACGATTCCCCATTCGTCGGAGGGAGCGGAAAAGCGGAAGAATGCCTTGGGCTTGCTGAAAGCTTTGGAACCGATGGCAGACGCTCTTTATACAGTGGATTATGATGACTCCTGGTATGCCACACTTACGGAAGTGTATCAGGAAGCGAACCGGAAGATAATCGAGTTTACGGATTCGCTTTTGGGGATAGTGCTGCGTCGTTGTATGATTACCTTCGACTTTAATGATTTCAGGACTTTTCTGCAGTTTCCGACTCCTTCTAAACACGTCGACTTTTTTATGCTTGCCGGTAACCTGGATTTCCTGAGGAAGGAAGTGAAGGACTGGTGGAAGAAGCTGCCGGCGAAATATTCGTCTGCAGATGAGGTGGCGATGGCTGTGTTCTCAATAGAAAATGCGGACTGGTCGGACGACAAGGAAACGACGGAGGCGATGGACGTGGTGCACGAATGTTTTTTACAGCTGCCGCCCGACGCGGAGGGTAAATGGGGGATATACCCGGATGAGACGCTTCCGCCGCATCAGTTCAGGTTGCGTGTTTTCACCAAATGCAAGAGATAATATGGCTTAATGTATAATTGCAGAAAAAGAGGAAAGACAATGAAATCAACCACTAAAAAGAATTTAATTCGTATCTTGATGATAATTTTAGCTACTGTTTGGATTATTTATTTTGTAGTCTGTATGTATGTGGGAACGTCGTCGGAGCGGTGGCTGCGGATTTGGTGAACATAACGTGATATTTATGTTATGAGAATTCTTCAATTATCAGATACTTTCAACGGGGCCTTGTCGGACAACTGCAAAAGGTTGTGACGCCGGCCCCGGTTGTTTGCCTTATAAAGTCTGCATCGGGTGTATCAGAACTCTTTTGTTTCTTGCGTTTGTTGCAGAATCGTTTTTCCGTTGTGCTGCACTTTCAGGGTGGCTTTATCGCCCATGGTCACTACATAGCGGTAGCTGCCTTTTGAGAAGAGGAAGGTGTTGTCCTTTTCTACGTAGCTGCCGGTCAGCACCAGTTCGGGAGTATCTGACATCTGCTGTGTGCTTTTCCAGGAAGCATATCGCATGGTTTCTTCGTCCAGCTTGTCGATGCGGATGATGTAATCTTTCGTTCTGAAAAATAGTTCCAGACGCTGGTAGTGATGCAACTGGGGATGCAGCCAGAAAGGAGCTCCGGTTTTCTGATAGACGAAGTCCGTACCATTGAAATGGTAGATGTCGTATCGGTCGGTAATGCTGCTCATGCTGTCTGTAGTGGCCACGTACAGGTTTTGTGCTTTTGGGTCGAATTGGAAGAGCCAGTCCCATCCTTCGCCTAGATTCGCAAGGAAGTACCAGTCGGCTGCGGTGTGTTCCAAGCCTACGGTGTCTGTGCGCTTACCGTGGCGTACGAAGCAAGGGGCGCTGACGAGGTTTCCGTCTTTTATCCGCATGGCTACCAAGGAATTGGTGGAATAGTTACCGGATATTCTGAAATAATCGTCGGCGATGTACAGTTTGCTGCCGTCTGTACAAGGATAGGTATAGATGGTGTCGATGTAGCTGCCGTAGTCCATTTCATCGTGCTCGCCGTTAGGGTGCAGCTGCATGTCGAGCGACTGGTGGACAGCTTTTATTTCCGTTCCGCTTCTGTACTGGATGAGGTTACCCCAGCAGATCATGGTTCCGCCTTCACCCGTATTCCATGAATAGATGCGCAGGCATTTGTCGTCTGAAGTGGCGATGGTGACGTATTCCTTTTCGATACTTCGGGTGAAAGGATAGGAGAAGGTGGCGGTATCAGAAAGTACCCAGTTGACCAGGCTTTCATGGGAGGGTCCGAAAGAAATTTCCAGGGCTTCCTCTTCTGATTTTGCCTGGGAATCCTCGAGCATTTTGAGCTCTTTCTTTTCCATTTCTTTCATTTTTTCCGTCTGAGCTGTACGGGATGGCTTGCATGCAGAAATTGTTACAAAGGAAAACAGCGACAAATATAGTAATGAATAAGCTTTCATGTTTTTAGGAATTTGGATGTGTGTATTTCGGGATAAAGATACTACTTTTTCAGCTGATTCCATACGGCTTCTACCCACCGGCGGATATTCTCCCGGGCGACTTCCGGACGGATGGCTTCTGCAAGGGGCATACCGTCGGGGGTAAGGCTGTCCACCCGACTGAATCCGGCATTCAGCAAGGATTCGGCATCGCTGGCTTTTCCGGCTACCAGCCAGACAGGGACATGCTGTGCCTGTGCCCGTCGCATCACCCGTTCGGGAAGCTTGCCCATGAGTGTCTGACGGTCGGCATGTCCTTCGCCGGTAATGACGAGGTCGGTATGTGTCAGGAGGGTGTCGAATTTACAGAGGTCGAGCAGGAGGTCGGCACCCGATTGGGTGGTAGCCTGAAGGTATTGCAGGAAGGCGTATCCCAGTCCGCCGGCAGCTCCGGCACCGGGTTGGAAGGATGCGTCTCTGCCCATGCGCCGGGCGGATTCTTCGGCAAACTGACGGGCGCGTCGGTCCAGTTCTTCCACCATCTCGGGAGTGGCTCCTTTCTGTGGGGCGAAAACTTGGGCGGCTCCTTCGGGTCCGTAGAGCGGATTGCGTACGTCGCTGGCCAGTATGAAGTGGCAGTCGGACAGGGAACCTTTCAATACGTCTTCTATCGTGCCGCCGGGAGTCAGGGAATCGGTGAGGCCCTGAAGCATGCCTTTTCCGGCATCGCTCGTACCACTTCCGCCCAGTCCGATAAGGAAGCGCCGGCATCCGTGCCGTATGGCGTGTGCCACGAGTTCGCCTACGCCGTAGGTGGTGGCCACTAACGGATTGCGTTCCTCGGCAGACAGGTATGTCAGTCCGCAGGCTTGCGCAGTTTCAATGACGGCGGTTCCATCGGGAGCAAGGCCGTAGCAAGCGGTGACGGGGCGCATCAGCGGGTCGTGTACTTTCGCTTGGAGAAGTTGCCCGTGGAGGGCGGTAATAAAGGCCGGAAGCATTCCTTCGCCTCCGTCGGACATGGGGAGGGAACGGACTTCTGCCCCGCGGGCGGTGAGGGCCTGCGAGAAGGCGGCTTCCACTTCTTCGGAAGAAAGGCAGCCTTTAAAGGAATCGATGGCGAGCAGGATTTGCATGAGTGTGGTGTTAGGGATTAATTGTGCAGGCAAAGTTACAGGTTTTGTGTAGAAAAGCCATGAAGGGAGTACGACAAATTGGCCGTTGGTCAGGAGGTGCGGTATTGTTTGGGCGACAGGCCTGTGATGCGCTTGAAGTATTTCCCGAAGAAGGTTTGTGTAGGGAAATTCAGTTTGTAGGCAATTTCCTGAATCGTCAGGTCGGTGTGCTTGAGCATGGTTTTGGCTTCGAGAATGACAGATTCTTCAATCCATTCGGTAGCCGTCCGGCCGCTGTATTCTTTCACCCTGGAGGAAAGGTAATTGGGGGTGAAGTTCAGTCTTCGGGCAAAGAATGACAAGGAGTGTTCCGTACCATGGAAGAGGTTCAGTTCCTTGATGAAGTCTTCAAAAACCGTTTCGCAGCGTTCCGGTACTTTTCTTACGTATTCTTTTTCTTTTAGCTTTCTGACCAGAATGTCGTATACCTTGTATAGAAAGGAGGTGGTCAGTCCGATGGTCATGTTGTCCTTATAGCCGGTTTCCGACTGGAGGATGCTTTCCATCAGGTAGTAGTATTTCTCCAGTATATGGATGTCGGCATATTGCAGGCTGAATACTGGCACGGTCTTGGCGGCCATGTAGAGGTTGATAAGGTCCTTGGTCTCGATGTGCAGCTTCTGTATGAATGCAGACGAGATGATGAAGGGGTAGACAATCAGGTTTTCGCAGGAGTTGATTTGAATGATGTTTTCCGGTACATGGAGCGCCATGGTTCCGCTTTCGAGGGTATATTTCTTGAGGTTCACCTGGACTTCTGCCTTCCCGCTGACGCAGAAGATGGCGGCAAAGGCATCCATCCGGCTCGGATGTTTGAACAGTGTGTCATCAAACCCCAGGTTGGCCGACAACAGTATGTCTGATTTCAGCCTGTTCTGCACAAACTGTCTGTTATCCAGTTGCTGGATGGATATGGATTCTATCTTTTTCATCTTTATCTGTTTTGAGAGCAAAAATATTTTATAAAATCTCACGGTGCAACTTTATTGATTAATAAGAACAATTCCATCTTTAAATTGACCTTTTTCTATGATGGCTGATAGCCGATATTTGCAAACGAAAATCATAGACAGTCTATCGAATCAGTATTATCAGTAACTTTTAATAATGAAGTATATGAACAGTAAGTTTTTTGTTACATGTCTGGCTATGCCCATCATTGTGGCCGGATGTCAGGATGAATCACACGACGATTCTGCGAAAGAAAAAACAATAAAGGTCAAGACGTTGCAAGTGTCGTCCCGTACGCTGGCGGCTGAAAAGCGATATTCTGGCACGGTGGAGGAATCCAGTGGCAGTTCTTTAAGTTTCTCCGTACCGGGGACGGTGAGCAAGGTGTATGTGAAAACGGGCGACCGCGTGGTGAAGGGACAGCCTATCGCCTCTATCGATGCCACGACACTGACCAGCAGCTATCATGCGGCAAAGGCGTCGTTGGACCAGGCACAGGATGCATACGACAGGCTGAAGGTGCTGTACGAGGAGAAGAGTCTGCCCGAAATTAAATGGGTGGACATGCAGAGCAAGCTTCAGCAGGCAAAGGCGATGGAAGAGGTGGCCCGGAAAAACCTGAAGGACTGCCAGCTGACGGCACCGTTTGAGGGGGTGATTGCCGGGAAAAAAGTGGAAATAGGACAAAATGTGGCGCCGGGTGTGCCGGTGGTGGATCTTGTTTCCATGCAGCAGGTCAAGATAAAGGTGTCTGTGCCGGAAGGGGATATAGCCGACATTCAGGTTGGGGATGAGGCGCTGGTATGCATTCCTGCCGCAGAAAATCTGTGTCTTGAAGGCCGGGTCATGGAAAAGGGCATTGTGGCCAATCCGCTGTCGCGTTCGTACGAGGTAAAGATAGCGGTAGAAAACCGGAATCATGTGCTGTTGCCCGGCATGGTGACAGACGTATGCGTGAGGAGCAACCGGGAGAAATCGGCCATTCTGCTTCCTTCGCACATTGTGCAGATAGACGAGCAGAATCAGACGTTTGTGTGGGTGAATCAGAATGGAAGGGCCAGCAAGCGGATAATCACCTGTGGCGAATATACGTCAGGCGGAGTCGTGGTGGAATCCGGTATCGGAAGTGGAGATGAAATCATTATCTCCGGACAGCATAAAGTGTGTGAAGGTTCTGCCGTTTCATTGTAAAACCCTAATTAGTAATTGAAAAATGAGTCGGAAAAAACGAAATGCGGTAGAATGGGCAATGCATTATCGCCAGATTGTCATTCTGGTGGTATGCTGTCTGGTGGCACTGGGAATATACAGCCTTCCCGAGATGCGAAAGAATGAGTTCCCGGATTTTACGGTCCGTCAGGGACTGGTGGTGGCAGTGGCACCCGGCAATACTTCGGAGGAGATGGTGGAGCGGGTGACGAAGCCGCTGGAGAATTATATTTTCAGCTACAAGGAGGTAAAGAAGGAGAAAACTTTCTCGACCAACCGGGATGGGATAGTGTATATTCAGGTGGAGCTGAACGATGAGGTGAACAATAAGGATGAGTTCTGGAGTAAGTTCAAGCATGGCATCTCCACGTTCAAGCCTCAGCTGCCAGCCAATGTGCTTGCCTTGCAGGTATTGGATGATTTTGGCGATACGTCTGCACTGCTTATCACCATGGAGAGTCAGGATAAGACTTATCGGGAACTCAAGGAGTATATGGACGACCTGCAGGACAGGCTGCGCACGGTGAAGAGCGTGGGGCGGATGAGTGTGTATGGCATGCAGAAAGAACAGATTTCGGTGGTGCTGAACCACGACAAGCTGTCGAAGTATGCGCTGAATGACCAGATGGTGGCTGCCAAGCTGTTGACGAAGGGATTTGCCACTTCGGGCGGAAGGGTGAAAGATGATTCGTACACCCATCCCATTTATGTGGCCGAGTCCCTGAATACGGTCTACGACATCCAGCAGCTCATCGTGTATACTGATCCGCTGGGCAACAACATCCGCCTGAAGGACATTGCCGAGGTGAAAAAGGAATATGCTCCTTTTGACAGCTATATTACCAATAACGGAAAGAAGTGTATTCTGCTCAGCGTGGAGATGAAGAAAGGGCAGAACATTGTCAAGATGGGTGAGGAGGTGAACAAAACGCTGGATGAATACAAAAGTTCCTTGCCGCCGGATGTGGGGATTTACAGAATTACCGACCAGAGCGTGGTGGTGGACGACAGTGTGCAGAATTTCCTGCGCGAGCTGATGATTGCCATTGTGGCTGTGGTGATAGTGGTCATGCTGCTTTTGCCCATGAAGGTGGCACTGGTGGCTGCTTCTACCATTCCCATCACCATCTTTATTTCGCTGGGACTGTTTCATGCCTTCGGGGTGGAACTTAATACGGTTACGCTGGCGGCCCTGATTGTTACCTTGGGAATGATTGTGGACAATTCGATTGTGATTATAGACAGCTATTTGGAACGCTTGTCGGAGGGAATGTCGCGCTGGCATGCCTCGATAGACAGTACGATTCATTTCTTCAAGTCCATCTTGTCGGCTACGCTGGCCATCAGTATCACTTTCTTCCCGTTTCTGATGATAACCGTCGGACTGGTGCACGACTTTCTGCTGAGCTTCCCCTGGGCCATTACGCTGATTCTGGCCATCTCCTTGCTGGTGGCTGTACTGCTGGTACCCTTCATGCAGTTCTATTTTATCCGCAAGCCGATAGCCAGGAAGCAGGAGGATGGAAAGCACTTCTCTTTCCTCGATGCCTTGCAGCGCTTTTATGACAAGGTGCTTGCCTGGTGTTTTACTTATCCTAAAACGGTGGTTGCCATCGGAGTAGCTTCTATCGTGGTGGGAGGAGTCATGCTGGCCCATCAGCCTCAAAGCATGCTGCCGACGGCCGACCGGAATCAGTTTGCTGTGGAAATTTACCTGCCGACCGGCACTTCCATTGAAAAGACGGCCATGGTAGCAGATAGCCTGGAACGCATTATCCGGCAGGACAAGCGGGTGGTGTCTGTCACCTCATTCAAGGGCTGTAACTCGCCGCGATTCCATTCGTCATACGCTCCTCAGATACCGGGAAGTAACTTTGCCCAGTTTATTGTGAACACAAAGGGGGTTAAGGAGACCGTGGAGATACTGGATGAACTGGCTCCCCGGTATACAAACTATTTTCCGGAGGCTACCATTAAGCTCAAGCAACTGATATACAGTATGGCTACTTATCCCATTGAGGTGAGACTGAGCGGAGAGAACCTGGATTCTCTGAAATATTATGCACAGCAAGTGGCGGCCTTGATGAAACGCATGCCCGAAATACAGCATGTGCGGACCGACCGCAACGAACCGCTTTCCGGCACGGAAGTAAGGCTCAAGGAAGATGAGGCTTCACGGCTGGGTGTGAACAACATGCAGCTGGAAACTACGCTGGCCATGCGTTATGGAAATGGTCTGCCGCTGGCCCATGTATGGGAGGGAGATTACAATATCCCCGTTGTGGTGAAAAGTGTCCGATCGGACAAATCGGACAATGCCGACCTGATGAATGAGCAGATTCCGGTGTATGGCGGGGTGAGCCATGTACCTTTGAGACAGATTGCTCATGTGGTGCCTGTCTGGAAAGACGGTCAGATAGTCCGCCGTAATGGAATAAACCTCATTACCATACTGGGAGAACCGGTGAGGGGCTGCAATACTCTGGCTGTAAATGCCAAGGTTGACGAGCTGGTGAAAGATTTGCACCTTCCTGCCGGGATAAAAGTCAAATACGGTGGAGAACTGGAAGAGAATCAGGACCACATGCCTACCATCATGACGGCCTTGCAGATTGCTGCATTCATGATTTTCTTCATTCTGCTGGCGCATTTCCACAGGGTAAACATTGCACTGCTCATTTTCGGCAGTATGGGGCTGTGCGTGTTCGGTACGGCGGTGGGTTTGTGGACCATGCAGCTGGACTTCGGAGTGACCTGTGTATTGGGTATCACCAGTCTGATGGGAATTATTGTCCGCAACGGAATCATCATGGTGGACTATGCCGAGGAATTGAGGGACAAGGGACTGTGCGTGAAAGATGCCATTTATTATTCGGCTTCCCGTCGTATGCGTCCTATATTCCTTACTTCGGCGGCTGCTTCCATGGGAGTTATCCCCATGATTTTAGGAGGCAGCGGACTCTGGATGCCCATGGGAACTGTCATCTTCTTCGGAACGCTGATTACGATGTTGTTTCTGCTGACGGTACTCCCAGTGTGCTACTGGATGATATTCAGTGGAAGCAGCAAGAAAAGAAAAAGAGTTCTCCAATTAGAAAACCAATGATTACACCAAACGGAATATGAAGATAAGATTTTTGTTATTAAGCGCATTGCTTGCAGGAGCCTCGCAGGGGGTTCCTGCACAAGAAAAACGGGTGCTGACACTGGAAACCTGCAAGGAACTGGCCTTGAAGAACAATGCGGACATACAGACGGGCAGGATGGATGTGGAAGCTGCCAGCCAGACGAGGAAGGAGGCTTTCACCAAGTATTTTCCCAAGATATCGGCAGGGGCTGTCACGTATAAGGCTGACGATAATCTGGTTAAAGGAACCATACCGCCTATACCGCCTCTGGGACTGGAAACTCCGACGGAAGTCGGTGTGCTGGAAGAGGGAAATCTGGTAACGGTGTCTGCCTTGCAGCCTGTTTTTGCGGGGGGACAGATTGTGAATTCCAATAAACTGGCCCGGACAGCCTTGGAGGCTTCACGTCTGCAGCTTGACATGACGGCGGATAAGGTGGAACTGGAGACGGAAGCATACTATTGGAAAATTGTTTCTCTGAAAGAGGCAGAAAAGACGCTTGACGTACTTGATACGTTGCTGCATAATCTGCACAAGGATGTGAGTCTTGCCGTGAAGATGGGACTTACAACTCAGAATGACCTGCTGACCGTGCAGCTGAAGCAGAATGAATTGCAGAGTATCAGGTTGCAGGTGGAGAATGGCCGGGAACTTTCGTGCATGGCCTTGTGTCAGTACATCGGCATCCCGCTGGATTCTGCCAAGTTCATCGATGTGCCCGAACTGCATGCCGACATAAAAGCTCCCGGTGAGTATCTGGTGGACCATCCCACTGCACTGGCTTCACTGTCCACTTATAAGTTGCTGGAGAAGAATGTAAAGGTGCACGAACTGAAGCGGAAAATCGCTTTGGGCCAACAGCTTCCTACGGTAGGAATAGGTGCTTCATACGCATACGAAGACCTGATGTTCGACAAGAGCCGCAACCATTGGATCATGATGGCCACGGTCAGTGTACCTATTTCCGACTGGTGGGGAGGGAGTCATAAGTTCAAGCGTTCCCGACTGGAGGAGAAGAAAGCCCTACGCCAGCAACAGGACGGAAGCGAGAAACTGCAACTGAAAATGCAGCAAAGTTGGAACTTGCTGACGGAGTCGTACAAACAGATTGCACTGGCGGAGTCGGCTGTCAGGGAATCGGAAGAGAATCTTCGGATGCAGACCAGCCATTACAAGTCCGGAATAACCTCTCTGTCGGAATTGCTTGATGCACAGGGATTGTATCAGAAGAGCCGCAACCGCTATTCGGATGCGTGTATTGACTACATGAGGAAGGTGTCACAATACCTGCAAGACACAGGACGGTAAGAAGAAAGTAGGAGAGCAGTCTTTTGTCATTCATACTTGTTAAACTGTCGGACAAGATTCTGAGTTGAAAGGAGGATTGTCCGGCAGTTTTTATGTGTATGGCGGGCAAAATAAAAAGCACCAGAAACGTTTGAGCGATTTCCGTGCTTTCTAATTTATTTTCCCTGGAATTCCTTTTTCAGCTGAGCGACTACCTTCGGGCTGACATGCTTCCACCCTTGTGTCTTTTTGCAGTTCATCACGTATTGCGTGCGGATAATGTGGTAAGTATCGTCTGCATTTTTGATGAACTTATAGCTGATATACCCTATGGATAAATCGAATCTTATCGTGAATGTGTCATCCATAAAGGGTTATAGATATTGATAAGGGTTGAAGTCTTGAGAAAAACATACTTCTTCATTTTCTTCTTTCAGAAGGATGTGATTTTGGTGCATAAGCCATCCTAAAGCTAAGGCTAACTCCATATCTGAGAAACTGCTTGCTGATTTCAGTTCCTTAAACGACCAGGTACGGTTATCTGCAATCAGTTTTCCGATAAATTCGGCATTTGATTTTACATTGCTGTTTTTCATAAGATGAGAATTTTGAACTTTTACAAAGCAAATTTAGCTTTTGCCTGTCCATTCTAAAAGGTCAAAATCATCTGCATATTGTTCTGAATCGTATTTTTCTGTGGGATGGTTTACAGAATTTCTCTGGCTATCCACGCGCAGGCTTCGGCATCGGCCAGTGCGTGGTGATGATTTTCCAGACGGTATCCGCAGGCTGCGGCCACGGTGTGCAACTGGTGGTTGGGGAGCTCCGGAAATACTCTGCGCGCCACGCACAGAGTGTCATAAAACTCATAGTCGGGATAGTCCATCTGATAGACGCGGAAGACGGCTTTCAGGCAGCTCTCATCGAAGGGACGGTTGTGTGCCACGAGCGGCAGTCCCTCTATCAACGGCTCAATCTGTGCCCATACGGCGGGGAAAACCGGTGCGTCTTCGGTATCTTCACGGGTGAGTCCGTGTACCTGTGAGCACCAGTATGTGTAATAATTCGGTTCCGGATTGATGAGGGAATAAAAGGTATCGGCTATCTCGCCGTTGCGCACCACGACCACGCCCACCGAGCATACGGATGAGCGCTGGTTGTTGGCGGTCTCAAAATCTATTGCGGCAAAGTCTCTCATGTCTTTACTTGCTCTATATGCGTTATCGCTTGGTCACGGTAATCATGAACGTGACGGCTACCATGGCAATGGAAATGCCGACAATGATGTTGGTGGTCAGCGGTTCGCCAAACATCAGTGTGCCGACAATGATGGCCGTGATGGGTTCGAATACGCCGAGTACAGAAGCCTTGGTGGCCCCGATGTTACGGGAGGCAATGGCGAGGGTGGCTGTAGAAACGATGGTTGGCAGCAGGGCAAGTCCCACAAGGTTAAGCCAGTCTGCTCCGGTAGTGATTCCAGCCGTAATTGCAGTGTCGGAACTGAGGATTTTTCCGATAAAGACAATCGCTCCTACCATGAGTGCATAGAAGGTGAGGAGGGAGTTGGATATGCCGGCAATGGCCTTGCTGCGGTTGATGATGACGATGAAGAGTGCATACACCAGTGCCGAGGCGATGGAGAGCAGTACACCGATGGGGTTGATGGTTTGTGAACCGTCACTTTGTGTCATGATGAGCACACCTCCGAAGGTGGCGGCAATGGCAAGCCATACCGGCCATGAGGGAACGACTTTCAGGAACACCATGATAATGGCCACGAGGACGGGGTAAAGGAATACCAGCGTAGTAGCCAGTCCGGAAGCGATGTATTCGTAGGCATCGAAAAGAAAGATGCTGCTGGAGGTGTAAAGCAGTCCGAGGACGAACAATACGCCGATTTGCTTTCCTGAAACCCGGAAACTCTGTTTGCGGAGCAACAGGAACAGGCCTAAGAGCAACACCGCGAAAGCGTAGCGGAAGAAAAGTATGGACTCTGTGGCGGCACCGTTCTTCATCAGCGGAACCGCAAATAAGGGATTTAATCCGTAAGTAATACCGGTGATAATTCCTGCCGGATAGCCTATAATGGCATTTTTGCTTAGTTTTTTCATGTGCGGGTAGATGTAATTGTGTAATCGGGGTGCAAAATTAATTATTAATTGACAAACCTGCGCTTGTGGCGGGGGAGATTCTTCTCGTGTGCCTACTTTCTGTAAATATATCTTGCCAGTCCGTAGATGTATCTCCGGAATCCCGGACGGTACTTAAGCAGACGGTCGAACCATTTCAGATGGTGGCTGGCAATACGTACGGTCCATCCTACATAATACATGGCAAACAGCGTACCTACTCCGATGATGTGCCATTGCCATTTTCCGAAGAATATGTAGCAGAAGACGATACCGAGAAGCACAAGTGAAACGTCTACCACAATCTTGACCTTCGGAAATTCTATGCCCGTCACCTTGCTGATGGCGACGGGAAAGCCTTCTCCAGGCATGGTTACGCTGCCGCATCTTACCTCCAGTGCAATGCCTGCTGCCAGAATAGTGCATCCGGCCAGCTGGGCCACGGCTTTCTCCCATATAGCTTCGGGTTGCAGCCATGAAAGAAGGTAGAGGTTCAGGTCGATTAACATGCCGAATACAAACCCCACGAGCAACTGGAACAGTTGGACCGGGTCAAAGTGCCGGCGGAGTACTCCCACTTGCCCCACTACCAGCAGGGCATTCATGATGAAGGTGTATTGCCCAATGGTCAGTGACGGTGTCAGTCCGCCGGTTCCCGCATCATGAAATACATAGGGCAATACACTGATGACGCTTGCTCCCAGCATGCTCTTTACGCAGGCGGCAATTCCCAGTGTCATGATGTACAAGGCAACGAAGAGCAGTAAGTGTTGCCAGGCAAAAGATATGATTTTTTCTTTTCTCGTCATTTTTTATTGTACTTTGTGCGATGTTGTTTTTCGTGCGGATTATTATCTCAGAAACGGGTCAATCGTACTGAGCAGCTCGGCCTTCTGCATTACGCCGCTGGTTCTCCAGAGCACTTCTCCGTTGCGGAACAGCATGAGGGTGGGGACGGACTGAATCTGGTACTTCTGAGACAATACGCTGTGTGTGTCCACATCAATCTTGATGATACGGATGCGGTCGCCCAGCACGTCTTTCACTTGTTTCAGAATCGGGTGCATCATTTTACAAGGTTGACACCAGGTGGCGAAGAAGTCCACCAATACAAGCTGATTGCCTGCTACTACGTCATAAAAAGTTTCCATTGCTTTTGTTTTTTAATGGTTCTATATAAACAAGGCTACCTCCCGAAAGAAATAGCCCGGTGTGTGTTCAATACGTTTAAAATGCGGTGCAAATGTACGAAAAGCCGATTAATGGTGAACATGAAATAGTAAAGAAAAATCTGTATCTTTGCACGACTTTTTTAAGGTAAGAAGAAACAATGGATGCAATCGTTACACAGATGATTATCCTGTTTATTCTGGTAATCATCGGCTATTATCTGAGTAAGAAGAAAATGATGGATGCGGATTTCGACCGCAAACTTTCGGGACTGGTTATCAACGTGACGTGTCCCAGTCTGATACTTTCGTCGGTGATGGGTGACACGCTTCCCGACAAGAAGCTGATTCTGCCTTTGCTCGTGGTAGGTTTTGCTACCTACGTGGTGCTTATTGGGTTAGCCTTTCTGCTTCCGCGCTATTTGCCCGTCAAACAGTCCGACCGCGGTATTTACAGTTTCATGCTGGCATTCGGTAATGTGGGTTTCATAGGCTATCCCATCGTGGCTTCCATTTTTGGAGCCAGTGCGGTGTTCTATGCCAGCATTCTTAATTTCCCCAGCACGTTGCTGATTTTTGTGTTCGGTACCCTGTTTATTTCAGGCGGTCAGGGAAAGATGCGTTTTGACTGGCGTACTCTCTATTGTCCGGCCATGATTGCGTCGTACCTATCCATTCTGATTGTCGTGACCGGATGGGTGCCTCCCCGTGTCATCAGTACTCCGTTTGTCCTGTTGGGAAATGTCACCGTGCCTGCTGCGCTGCTCATCATCGGCTCGTCCATTGCTCGTGTACCCATTCGCCGGATGTTTGGCAATACGGCCATCTACTTGATGTCGGCCTTGCGCCTGATGCTGGTTCCACTCCTTATCCTGTATCTCTCACGCCTTTGCCGGGTGGACGAAACCATTGCCAATATCAATGTGGTGTTGGCGGCCATGCCCGTAGCTTCGTACGGCACCCTGTTCTGTATCCAGTATCAGAAAGGGGAGGTCATCATGGCAGAAGGAACCTTCCTCACTACCTTGCTTTCCGTACTGAGCATTCCGTTGCTGACGATGTTCCTGTAGACTTATTTCAGCAGGGCTGCATACGTCTTTTCAGACTCATGCGGCAGTATCTTCCGGAACTGGGTGAGCATCCGTTCACGTGATTTCTGCGGACTGCGGTCGGGGTGGCAGGCCTCCCGTCCAAAGAGACGTTCGGGCATGGTGAGCAGTGACCAGCCCCAGCCATACTCCCGTCCGTGGCGGTCGAGGGGGTAGATAAAATCCTCCGTCACAATGTAGCCGCCCATTTCCAGTCGGGTGAGATAGGCATCGAAGCGGCTCCGCATCTTTGGTCCGGTAAATCCGCATGCCGCACGCAGCTCTCGTGTAATCAGGCTGCCTTCGCATCTTAGTACGTCGAGGATGGTTTCTTCAATGCTTCCCGCCTCCGGATAAGGAAACAGACTCCGCCGGTAATTGCAGAAGTCGGGCCACCACTCACGGCTGATGAATGCGGCTTTGTCTTTGAAGAACTTGCCGTATGCGCAACCGCTTTCTTGCAGGATGGCACCTTTCCATTCCCAAAGCGGCCATTCCCATCCGCCGTCGGGCAAACGGGTGTACTGACAGTCTTCGTCCGTGACTTCTTCGGCCGACCATCCGGCAATGCCCATGCTTAACAAGGGCAGGAAACCCGTTTCATTGATGTAGTCAATCAGTTCGGGGCAGGAGTGTAGGGGTTCTTGTTTCATGGTTACGGTAATTTTTCCTTGTAAGATAATGAACAAAACAGATATATTTGCGTATTATTGTATGAAGCAAAACAGAATCTATGACACCTCCTCCAATTGAACAATCCACCCAGGAAGCTCGCAGGGCGTATGTGCTCGATGCCTGGAAGTGCCTGCACGATTGCGAGTCGTGCGGCAAGTGCCGCATCCTAAAAGGTAAGGATGCGGAAACTTTGTATGCCGACTACATTGAAGGCAAGCGTAGCTATATGGATGTGACGCTAGAGCTACGGAACAAGAGTTATTGAACCGGTTTTCGGTTACGGCAGATGCTCAGAACCTGAAATGCACGGGCTTGGCAAACTCTGCTTTATGTTCCAGCCCTTTCACATTACCTAAGTTAGTCAGCCAGCCGTCGATATGTTTCAGATAGAATACCTTGAAGATGGGATTCTGCCTCATGTCTTTGTAGAGTGCATTGACGATGGCGCTTTTCTCGATGATGGCATCGCGGATGTCCTGACGTTCCTCGAAAACCACTTCAGCCGAGAAACGAATCCACGGAGTCTGAATTTCATCTTTCTCCAACTTGCATCCGCAAAGTTCTATAGCAGGATTGGCCTGCAATTCAGCGTAGATTTCTTTCTTTGAGTTGGTGCAGAACCACAGTTTCTCATCTTCCAGCACCATGTATTGCATGGGGCGTACCTTCGGTTTGCCATCCAGTCCGATGGTAGCCATGAACTGGATACCGACGTGGTCCAGGTAGTCGGCCACTTCGCGCAGGGTAATTTCTTCGTTCATTGTGGGGTGTTTTAAAGATGTTATCTAATCAGCAGTGAAGGCCCATCTCATAAGCTTCATTTAGCTTGCTGTGTCCGCTGATGGCGCGTGGGTCAGCCACTCCACCGCAGAAAAGCGTACCGGCCAGGCGACTCTTCGGGAAGCAATCAATCCAGCCCGTGAGACCCGCCTCGGCACGTTGGGGAACCTCCGGCTCTTCTTCGGCTGCCACGGTCAGCATATAGACATCGCGGAACTGGTAATCCAGAGTATACAATGCATTCATACGGTCGATGAGCACCTTCATCTGTCCGCTCATCTCGAAATAATAAATCGGGGTAGCCCATACGATGACATCTGCGTGTAGCACTTTCTGCATGATAGCGTCCACGTCGTCCTGAATCACACACTTGCCCAGCTTCTGGCAAGCCAGGCATCCGCGACAGAAACGTATATCTTTTCCGATGAGTGAGATTTTTTCTACTTCGTGGCCTGCCTGGAGGGCACCTTCCATGAATTTGTCGGCCAGCATGTCGCTGTTGGAACCAGCACGCAGACTGGTTGAAATCACAATTACTTTTTTCATGTTATCTTGTTTTGAGTTGGTTTTTTCTTCCAATTGGTTTGCTTTAAACTCGATAGCAAATTTATAGTTTTTTTGCCGAGTATTACAGGCTTATGGAAAATTCTCATACAAGAAGTGGGGTATTCTAGTCAGGTCATTGCAGCTTTTTCCGTATGAAAGGTGTGTAGACAGAAGCAAAACCATATCGCTGAATGTCTGAGAAATTGAGGGACTTTTCGTATCTTCGCAAACAAACAAAACAATCAATGAAGTATGAGAAAAAGAATGATTAATTTTTCGGCAGCCTTGTTGGGAGTTGCCACGATGGCTTCCAGCCTGTGCTCGTGCAGCAGCCAGCAGAAGGAATCGCCGATGAAAGCAAAGGTAGAGGAGTATGCATCTGTTGAACTCAAGTCTGAGCTTGTGAACAACTTGAGCGACAAAGAAAAAGAGTTGGTGAGAATATTCTTCCAGGTGGGGAAAATTACCGACGACCTTTTCTGGAAGCAGACATTCGGTGATAAAAGTTTGCTCGATACCATTACTGACAGCTATGCGAAAGAGTTTGCCATGATTCACTATGGCGCATGGGACCGTCTGGACAATAACAAGCCTTTCCTGGCTGGTTATGGTGAGAAACCGGATGTATGCAACTATTACCCGCTAGATATTACCGAAGCCGAGTTCAATGCCTTTGAGGATGAAAACAAGGACTCATGGTACACGGTTATCCGCCGCAACGAAGACGGTTCTCTAAAGAGCGTATGGTATCATGAAGCCTATGCTCCGGAAATAGAACGCATCTGTGCTTTGCTGGAGAAAGCAGTGGCACTGGCAGAAGACCCGGGCCTGAAAACCTACCTTGAAAAGCGTATCGAAGCATTCAAGACTGATGATTATCTGGCCAGTGACCTGGCATGGATGGACATGAAGGACAGCAAGATTGACTTCGTGACAGGACCTATTGAAACTTATGATGATAAGTTCCGCGAAACCAAGGCTTCGTACGAGTCGTTTATCCTGCTGAAGGATGAAGTCCGCAGCAAGGATCTGGCCAAGTTCGTAGCCATGCTTCCGGCTCTTCAGAAAGAGTTGCCCTGTCCGCCGGAATATAAAACCTTCGTGCCGGGCACGTCGTCCGACTTGAATGTGTATGATGCAGTGTACTATGCCGGCGACTGTAATGCGGGAAGCAAGACCATTGCCATCAACCTGCCGAACGACGAGCGGGTACATGCGCTGAAAGGTACACGCCGTCTGCAATTGCGGAACTCCATGAAGGCTAAGTTCGACAAAATTCTGTTGCCTATCGGACAGCTTGTCGTTACGCCCGAACAGCAGAAATACCTCAACTTTGATGCGTTTTTCTGGAACGTGACTTTCCACGAAGTGGCACACGGACTGGGTGTGAAGCAGACCATCCGCACCAATGAAAGCGTGGATGCAGTGATGGGCACAGAGAAGACTTCCTGGGAAGAAGCCAAGGCTGATATCCTGGGCCTGTTCATGGTGACCAAGCTGATTGAAATGGGTGAAATCACGAACATTACAGCCGAGGATGCAATGGCTACTTACATTGCAGGCATTCTGCGTTCAGTCCGTTTTGGAGCAGCTTCTTCACACGGAAAAGCCAATATGATGTGCTTCAACTACATGGAGAAAGCAGGAGCATTTTCACGCGATGACAAAGGTCAGTATGTGATTGATTTTGCAAAGGCCAAGGAAGCCATGAACGGCTGGGCAGCATTGATTCTTCAGACGCAGGGCGACGGCAATGTGGAATTTGCGAAGAAATACAGAGAAGAGAACGGTGGAATTACTCCGGCACTTCAGGCCGACCTTGACCGGATTAACGGAGCAGGTATTCCTCGTGACATTACCTTTGTGCAGGGAGAAGAAGTGCTGTTAGGAAAAGCGCAGTAACATCAGTTGCTGAAACATAATAAGCCTGCGGTTCAAAGACGCATTTGAACCGCAGGCTTTTTTTATGCTGTCATTCTAATGCCGCATGTGCAGGCATTGATTCCTTATTTTTTATCTGCCTGTCTTCTGAAAATCTGTGCCGCAATGCTGCCCGAGAAGTTGTGCCATACCGAGAACATGGCTCCGGGTACGGCCGCCATGGGAAACAGGGCAAAATGGGTGGCGGCCAGTGAAGTGGCCAGACCTGAATTCTGCATGCCCACCTCGATGGCAATGGCCGACCGTTTGGACGGCTCACTTCCGACAAGAGAGGAGAGTCCATAACCCAGGGCCAGTCCGAGAACGTTGTGCAGAATCACCGCTACGGCCACTATCAGGCTGCATGCAAGGATGCTGGCTGCATTGTGTGCTACGATAATGCCGATGATGAAGGCTATGGACAAGGTGGAAATCATCGGTAGCAACGGTACTATCCGTCGGGTGGTGCGCTGGAAGTAATGATTGGCGGCCACTCCCAGTACGATGGGCACTATTACCACCTGTACGATACTTAAAAACATGCCTGCCACGTCTACTTTCACCGATTCTCCGGCAAGCAGCCATACGAGTGCAGGTGTTACGATGGGAGCCAGCAATGTAGAGACTCCGGTCATGGCCACGCTCAGGGCTACATCGCCTTTGGCTAGGTAGCAGATAACGTTGCTGGCCGTACCTCCCGGACAACATCCCACGAGAACCACTCCTAAGGCGAGTTCTTTCGGCAGCGACAATAACTTGCAGAGCAGCCACGCCAGCGAGGGCATGATAAGAAACTGTGCCAGTTCGCCGATGAGGATATCTTTCGGGTGCTGCAAGACCGGCCGGAAGTCGGACGGACGAAGTGTCAGTCCCATGCCGAACATCACCACGCCCAGCATCGGTGTGATGGCCGATGTATCTATCCAGACGAACGAGGAGGGAAGAAAGAGAGCCACGGCTGTCACCAGCACCACCACAAGGGTGATGTGGGCTGCAATCCATGCAGAAATTTGGATGAGTTTATTTTTCATTGTCATTTTTTCAAAATTGTCTGCAAAGCTACAAAATTTCGTACGAATCCTGGCGGGAATATGAGCAAACTACTCTTCCTGGTTCGTGGAATGTGATTCAGTTTCTGCTGTATATGCAAGGCCAGCTCTGTCTGCCTTTTTCCAAAATCTGTAACATGGGTATATAGTCCGAGGATTTGTATACCATCCGGCATTCTGTCCTTTTCTATTTTTGTATCAGTTAATTGATAAATAACAGATATGATTGGAGAAGAAAATTATATGGAAGTTATCAGAAATTCAGAATTCGGGGGCGAACGCCCTTTGTTTGAGTCGCATAATCTGCGTTTGGAAAACGTAATAATCCGTGCCGGAGAATCGGCCATCAAGGAGTGCAGCAACATTGAGGCAGTAGATTGCCGTTTTGAGGGGAATTACCCTTTCTGGCATGTTCACGGTTTTAAGATTGAGCGTTGCTATTTCGATGTGGGAGGACGCTCGGCTTTATGGTATTCTGACCATCTGCAGATGAAGGATACCGTGATTGATGCTCCCAAAATGTTCCGCGAGATGAGTGAGATTGACATTGAAAATGTCACGATGAACGATGCCGATGAGGTATTCTGGCGTTGCAACGGCATCCGTATCAAAAACCTTAAGTTGCATGGAGGAACTTATCCGTTCATGTTCAGCAATGACATTTATGTGGATGGACTGGAGAGTGACAGCAAATATGTTTTCCAGTATGTGAAGAATGTGGAGATTCACAATGCCAAGATTACCACCAAGGATGCTTTCTGGGAAGTGGAGAATGTGACTATCTACGATTCTGAGCTTAACGGCGAATACCTTGGCTGGCACTCCAGAAATCTCCGTCTGGTGAACTGCCACATCACGGGCGAGCAGCCGCTTTGCTATGCACACGACCTTGTACTGGAAAACTGTACGTTTGGGCCGGACTGCGACCGTGCTTTTGAGTACAGCACGCTGAATGCCGATATCCGCGGTGCCATAACCAACATTAAGAATCCCACATCGGGACGTATCGTAGCCGACGAGTACGGTTCGATAACCATTGATGAGAACATCAAGGCTCCCGCCGACTGTGAAATCCGGCTTAGAGATGAACGCACCTGCTTTACCGATTAATAAAATGTAAGGACCATGAAATACGACTTTGATACAATTATTTCCCGACGGGGAACCAATTCCTACAAGTGGGACAGTCTGCCGTCGGATAAGGATATACTTCCCCTTTGGGTAGCCGATATGGATTTCCGTACGGCACCGGCAATTACCGAAGCACTGGCCAGACGTGTGACACACGGCATATTCGGGTATGTGCGTGTCCCTGATGAATACTATACGGCAGTAACCCGCTGGTTTGAAAGGCGCCATCACTGGACTTTCCATAAAGAATGGATGATATACACTTCCGGAGTAGTTCCGGCCGTATCTGCTGTCATAAAGGCTCTGACAGAACCGGGTGACGGGGTGGTTGTGCAGACTCCTGTGTACAATTGCTTCTTCTCATCCATCCGTAACAACGGGTGCCGCGTTGTCACCAATCCTCTGATATACGAGGACGGTACCTACCATATCGACTTTGACGATCTGGAACGTAAAGTGAAAGAACCGGGCGTAAAGCTGTTGCTTTTGTGCAACCCGCATAATCCCGCAGGACGTGTATGGACCCGTGAGGAACTGTGCCGGATAGGAGAGATTTGCCTGCGGAATAATGTGACCGTTCTATCGGACGAGATACATTGCGAACTTGTTTTCTCCGGACATACTTATACACCGTATGCATCTGTCAGCGAGGAGCATTTGTGGAATTCAGTTACCTGCGTATCACCCAGTAAATCCTTCAATATTGCAGGATTGCAGATAGCCAGCATCATAGCCCGCGATGAGACCGTGCGCCAGCGGATAGACCGTGCCATCAACATCAACGAGGTGTGCGATGTCAATCCTTTCGGAGTTGAGGCTACCATCGCCGCTTATAATGAAGGCGAGGACTGGCTTCTTGAGTTGCTGGACTATCTGAAGACAAACTATGACTGTCTGTGTGCATTCTTCCGTACCCACCTGCCTGAAATACCCGTGACAAAGCTGGAAGGAACCTATCTGGTGTGGACAGACTGCAGGGCACTGCATCTGCCTTCCGATACCTTGCAAGCCCGTCTGTTGGAAACCACCGGACTCTGGCTCAACAGCGGTACCATGTACGGAGCCGAAGGAGAAGGATTCCTGCGCTGGAACATTGCCTGTCCGCGTTCGGTATTACAGGATGCCCTGTCGCGCTTCAAGGGCTTTGTCGATGCCTTAACAACAGAAGGATGACCCGATGAAACGTAACTTACCTGAAACGGACACAAATGGAGCCTTACCGGAGCAATTCAGGGAGCATCCGGCTGCACAAAAGACAACAGATGTGTTGCTTGACCTTATCCGTGACGGTCGTCCGATGACCTTGCGGCAGCAGCTGCGCCTGACCGTAGAACTCAGCGTTCCGGCTATCATTGCACAGCTGTCTTCCATCATCATGCAATATATTGATGCAGCCATGGTGGGACGTATCGGTGCAGAGGCATCTGCTTCCATCGGACTGGTATCGACCACTACATGGCTTTTCTGGGGACTCTGCACGGCTGCCGCTACCGGATTCTCCGTACAGGTGGCCCACAAAGTCGGAGCAGGTGACTTGAAGGGAGCACGTATGATTCTGCTACAGTCACTTGCCGGCACACTGGTTTTCAGCCTGCTGCTGGCTGTATTGGGTGCAGGTATCAGCTCTTCGCTGCCGGCATGGCTGGGAGGCGATGTTTCCATCCGTCGGGATGCCTCCATTTATTTCTTCATATTTTCCATTTTCCTGCCTGTCCTGCAAATGATTTTTCTGGCAGGTGGTATGCTGCGCTGTAGTGGAAATATGCGTATCCCCAGTCTGCTGGGCGTTATCATGTGCGTGCTGGATGTGGTATTCAACTTTTTTCTGATTTTCCCGACACGCGGATGTAGCATAGCAGGCATGCAGTTCACTATTCCGGGAGCCGGACTTGGCGTGAGTGGTGCTGCCTTGGGTACGGCTGCCGCAGAGACCGTCGTCGCCGGTGTGTTACTATGGTATCTGCTGACACGTTCAGAGAAACTGAGCTACCGCAGTAGGGAAGGCAGCTTCCGGCTGAAAGCCGACACGTTCAGGAAAGCACTCCGTATCGGTTTTCCGATGGGAATAGAACATGTTGTCATTTGCGGTGCCCAGATTCTGACGACTGTCATCGTAGCGCCACTCGGAGTCTTTGCCATTGCAGCCAATTCTTTTGCCATTACGGCCGAAAGTCTTTGCTATATGCCCGGCTACGGAATTGCGGATGCGGCCACCACTCTTGTTGGCCAGAGCATCGGAGCCGGGCGGAAGAAGCTGACCCGCAGCTTTGCCCATATTACCGTACTGATGGGAATGACCATCATGGGCGTAATGGGTATCCTTATGTATCTGTTCGCCCCTCAGATTATCGGGATGATGACTCCGGTCGAAGAAATCCGTCAGCTGGGGGTAATGGCTTTACGCATCGAAGCTTTTGCTGAGCCGATGTTTGCGGCCTCTATTGTTGCATACGGAGTCTTTGTCGGAGCAGCCGATACACTGATTCCATGCCTGATGAACTTATTCAGCATCTGGGCTGTACGTCTGACTCTGGCTGCCTGGCTCGCCCCGACACTGGGACTGCAAGGCGTATGGATTGCCATGTGCGTAGAACTGTGTTTTCGTGGATTTATCTTCCTCGTACGTCTGAAACGTGGGCGATGGCTGAAATGTGATAAGACGTAATTGATGAGAATTACCGAACCGGCAGCCCAAGTAAACGCCAAGGCTGTGGTATCAGCTCTTAGGTGCCTTTATATCAAAAAAAAACACCGATCATCGGAATATGGTAAAGTCGTATCCGGTGGTCGGTTTCATTTCATGTCTTTTTGTTTGCCTGTTATTCCTGTTCAAAATGGGCAAATGTGAACTATTATTTGTTCAGAATCTGTAGTTGGTTGTCGCCCATCATTCTCAGGCCTTTAATAAAGCATTTAATAATAAATCTCATTTTCGTAGTTGTTTTTATGTTTTACAACACAAAAGTACGCATTGTTTATTACATAATATGTTGTATAGCATAAAATTTTCATGAAAGGCCTTAATACTTGATATATGTCAACCAGATGGCTTTTCAAGTGTCGGTAGAGGTGGATACTCATAATTGTGGATATTGATTAAATGTAAGTATGCGATAACAGCCCCACTGATTTTTATGCAGGCAGCGTCCTGACAGGGAAAAAATATGCGTGATTTATTACAGGAAGAATAACCAATCTGTAGTGTTTCCGGAAAATGCTTCATTGAATTGTGCCACATGAGGAAATGTTATTTATGTTTCCCATACGAGAGCCGCATGTTTTTCATCTGTGAAACGTACATTTCTCAAGGCGGAAACATACGGCTTCCGTGTGGGAAACATGGAAACTTCAAGCATAAATGAGTATTTATGCTGAGGTGTTTTTAAGTCCACATAAAAAAGAGGGGGAAGAAGATAGTTGCCAGAAGCAAAAAAACGGAATTCATACCTCATGGCTGAGCGGTACAGGAAATCAAGATTCTCTTTGGTGGTGACATTTACCGTTACATTCTTGTTATTCTCTACATACAGATAGGGAACGATGGAAGGTATTCTCGTGTTCAGAAAACATAAGGCTTTCTGCAGGAGGGAGTTTTTCTTTTTTTCCTGCTTCTGATGTCGCAGTTTAATTGAGTAAACATCTGATTTACAGATAGACGTCATTAGTGGAAGATTAAGCCGTTTAAATGTTATATTTGTTGCTGTGAATTTAATGCTTTTAGTACTATATTTTGTTTATTCTTATATCAGGATTCGATGAAATGTATAATTTTGTAACAAAAAAATGAGAACGAGTAACATGATGCAGACAAAAAACTGGATGGCACTGGTAGGATTAACTTGTGCCGCATTTATCTTTAACACTTCTGAGTTCATTCCGATAGGACTCTTGACAGATATTGCGAATGACTTTTTGACAACAGAAGCTCAAGCTGGAATGATTATATCAATTTATGCTTTTGTAGTCATGCTGCTTTCGTTACCTCTTATGATTGTAGTATCCCGATTTGAGATGAAAAAGCTCCTCTCCACTGTAATTTTTGTGTTTGTAGGATTTCAGCTTCTCTCAGCAGTATCCACAAGTTATTACATGCTGATGTTATCAAGAATAGGCGTGGCGTGTGCTCACGCTATATTCTGGTCTATTGTTTCGCCACTGGCCGTAAGAACTGTGCCGGAGAAATATAAATCGCTTGCATTGAGCATGATTGTAACCGGCACGTCAGTTGCTATGATATTTGGATTACCTATTGGTAGAATCATAGGCTTGCATATTGGATGGCGGATGACATTTCTTTGCATAGGAATATTTGCTTTTGTCCTCATGATTTACCTTATGTTGATGCTTCCGAAAGTACCGAGTCGCGGAACTTTTTCATTGCAAAAGCTACCGTTCCTTTTTAGAAAGTCCATCTTGTTGGATTTTTTTATTATTTCATTTGCTATCGCTACCTCATATTACACAGGATATAGTTACATAGAGCCATTTTTAAAACAGGTTGCAGGACTACAGGATAACTGGATTACGGTCACATTGGTAATATTTGGCGCCATGGGTATATTAGGTAGTCTTGCTTTTTCCAGATTTTATAATAAGAATCCTTACAAGTTCACAGACTTTGTACTTTTGGGTATCTTTGGTTGTCTTATGCTACTTCAAGCCGCTGCATGTTGCTGTTTAACCATTATCCTGTTGTGTGCCTTGTGGGGAATGGTATTTACAGCCTCTAACGTGGTATTGCAGGCTGAAACAATAAACAACTCACCAGTCGAAGCTACATCCGTATCGATGTCAATATTTTCCGGTATTTTTAATTTGGGAATAGCATGCGGCACTTATATAGGTGGTCAGGTATGTACACACTTTTCTATGTCGGACATAGGCTACGCAGGAGCCGTACTGGCATTTCTAACATTTATTTATTGGAATAAGATTATCAAAAAGAAAATGAAAGAAAAGGCAGTTTGTTGTTAGCAATCTTTTAGCTGTTGAATTACATTATCCAGATATTTCTTACCGATTGGAAGTACCTTTTCATCTTTAGTCAGTGTAACTTCAGACCGCGAGAAACGTGAAATGCGGCAACGGGATACTAAGAATGAGCGATGGATTCGGATAAATTCTTCTTGCGGTAATTGTTCTTCAATTGTACGCAGAGGCATTTTGGAGAGTACGGACGTACCATCTGCAAGATGTACCTTGACGTAATTGTCTATAGATTCAATGTACAGAATCGTATCTATAGAAACGGTTACATTCTTATATTCCGACTTTAATATGAATTGACGTGTGGCAGATTCGGATGTGCGGAGCAAATCGTGCATGCGTAACCATTGTTCTGCCTTTTGCATGGCGCGGTCGAAACGCTCGTAGAAGTATGGTTTGTGTAGGAAATCCACAGCGTTTACTTCAAATCCATCCAATGCATAGTGTGCGTATGCGGTGGTGAATATCAGGCAGCAAGACGATGGGAGTTGCCGGGCCAGTTCAATGCCGGACGTACCGTTCATCTCAATGTCGAGCAGTACGATGTCAGGCAACCATTCACGGATACGTTGCATTCCCATGCGTGGCTTGCTATATGTTTCCAGCACTATACCTCCACGGCGTTCACAATACCGTTCTATGATATTCAGTGCAATGGGTTCGTCATCTATAGCTATTACTTTCATGCTGTTTCTTCCAGTTTTATTTCAAGTCGGACACGGAATATCCCTTCATTTCCCTGTTCAATGTCTAAACGGTGGCGGTCGGGATACAATAATTCAAGCCTGCGACGGCAGTTCTTTATACCCATTCGTCCGGAACTTTTCACTTCACGGTCGAATGTAGAGTTCGTTACTTCAAAATATAATTTATCAGCCTGTTGGCTAAGCCGGATATGTATAAAGCAAGGATCGTTGGAAGATATTCCGTATTTAAACGCATTTTCCACGAATGTAATAAGCATCATAGGGGGAATAGGAATTTCTTTCCTCTCCACATCGTGTGTAAAACGGACGTCTGCCAGTTCATTCAATCGCAGTTTCTGAAGAGCTATGTATTGTCCGATATAATCCACTTCTTCTGCCAGAGGGATAAATTCCCGGTTGGCATTGTTGTACATATACTTGGTCAGGTTGATAAAACGTTCAAGAGTTACCTCTGTCTTGTCAGACTGGGTAATAAGCAATCCGTAGAGCGTGTTGAGCGTATTGAAGAGGAAATGCGGATTTATCTGTGCTTTATAGAGTGCGAGTTCCGCCCTGTTACGCTCATATTCCATTTCTGCCCGCGCCAGCTTTTGTCTGTATACTTCTTTTAGCATTCCTACAGCAAAACAAAAAATGACAACCAGAATGTAATGTAGCCATATCGCCTGTTGGTTCTGTCTGATTCCCCAATTGGGATACGGAGAAATTTCACGTTGTTGCTGATGGACGTGGTAAAGTGGTGATGTTATTTCGTAGGCTGAAAAAAAGAAGGTGACAGACAGCGAGAGTAGCACCGTTATCAGTGCTACCACACGCTTTTTGCCTTTCAGAAACAGCCTGGGAATAATGAAGTATTTGTATAAAAAATAGGTAACATACAACCATCCGACAAACGAACAGAAAAATAAAGGATATGTGCCCCACCATCTTTCCACCGGGAATGCATATATTACCAATGGCAATAGGATGAAGCAGAATGCCAGATCGATGTAAAGCGTTGCATTTTTCATCAGACTTTCATTTTTATAAACTGTTTTTTCCTTGAAAAAGGGATGCTTATTATTTATGCTGCTCAAACAGCCAATCCTGCACACCTTCTATGCCGTATGCCACGAACCATGTGGCGCGATGATTGCCGCCTGTAAGATGGGTAAACAGCAGATGGTTGCCTTCAGCACGCATTTTGTTGGCTTCCTCGGAGAGTTGTTCCTTTGGCAACGTCATATCCCATGTTGCTTCTGATACCTTGCTACCCTGACTACGCCACAAATCTACGGCTTGTCCTTGTAATGAATTGGACGAAGTATCGCCTTCGCATGAAATAATCCAGATGTTCTGTTTGTCCAACGGCCCCATTAGGGAAGGATTCCATTTTCCTGCTACAAGTAGTGCACCGGCAAACAGATCCGGCTCTTTTAACATCAACACAATGGATGACATGCATCCCATTGACTGGCCTGTGGTATAAATGCGTTTCGGGTCAATGGAATATTTAGTCTGGAGCTCTTTTAATAAAGCAATGGTAGCATCAAGGTGGTGACTGTAGTTCCAGTTATCATCTACCGTAATGACCGGATATTCCGGTGCAACAATAATGCACTTATGACGTGCTTGTGCTTCCGGCTCTGCCCACGAAGTCGCACCGTTCCCCTGATAAAGAGTGTGCGTGACGTCTCCGCTGGCCACCCCCGCATCGTGGATGAAGAGTACCAGAGGATATTGTTCAGCCGGATTATAGTCTTCCGGCAAGTATATATTATAAGGTAATACTTGTCCGGTGTACGGACTTATAAATTCTTCTTGTCTGAAATCATCTGCAACGAGGCATTTCTCGGAAGTACTTTCTATCGGCAAGGTGTTTGCCTTGTAGGTTTTTCCTGCACTGGTTTTTATATCGGCGGTTTGCGTTACTACGGCATTACCGGGATATTTGTCATTTCCTCCGGTGCTCCATCCTGCACGTAATCCCGGACCTCCCTGCATGCGATCGCGTTCCTGTTTCTTTTCTTTGTCAGCCTCGGTAGGCATTTGAGGCTGAGCATTCAAATCTACTTCTGCCTTTACTTCAATGATGACATACTGTCCGTCTGCTCCTTGTTGTGCTCGTTCGGGAACATTGTTGGCATATATGCGTGTCACCTCCTTATCTTCTACACGATAACTTTCGGCAGAAAGGCTTTTGTTACTAATTGGAGTGTCGTATTGAAGTACAACGGTTTCAACTTTTCTACCGTCTCCTAATACGCGACTTATCGCGGTAACAGACTGCAAGTGTTTGTCACTTATGGAGTTGTTTTGGGCTTGTGCCAAGCCGAGGATTCCTGCCAGAACCATTGTGATAATTGTTCTCTTTTTCATAAATGCAAAATATAAAATTCTTGTATCTGTCTCATTGACTGGATAGTGCAAAATTACGCTCTTTTATTTTGAAAACAAAATTCCATTCCATTCGTTCACCACCAAAAATCGGTTGTTGACCCCCGTTCGTATGACAAGACAGATTTCTCTTATGACAGATGGTTATTTTTGTGACAACGAAAACAGAATTAAACCATAGTTGGGACATTATGTATCATAAAACTTTGTTGATTGTTCTTGCAGGTTTGTCGATAGCTTCCTGCAAGAGTAGGACGGTAGAAGAAGAGACGTCCGATTATAAAACTCTGACCGTGAAACTGGAAAACCGTACGTTGATGCAGGGGTATAGTGCCCGATTGGATGGGCAACAAGTGGTTGAGGTTCGTCCGCAAGTGAGCGGGCTTATTACACGTATCTGTATAGATGAAGGTCAGAAAGTACGGAAAGGTCAGGTCTTGTTTGTCATTGACCAAGTGCCTTATCAGGCGGCATTGGCCGAGGCTACAGCTAATGTGAAAAGCGCCGAGGCTAATCTGGCTACCGCTAAGCTTAATTTTGAAAGTACTGAGGTGTTACGGGAAAAGAACGTGGTACAGGACTACGACCTCAATGCCGCCAGAAACGAATTGACTGTTGCTGAGGCTGCATTGGCGCAGGCACAGGCACAGGAAATGAGTGCCCGTAATAATCTTTCGTATACAGAAGTGAAAAGTCCGGTTGATGGTATTGCAAGCATGATTGCCTATCGTGTAGGAGCGTTGGTGAGCAGCAGTATCAGTGAACCGCTTGTAACATTATCGGATGATAGTAATGTGTATGCTTATTTCTCGTTGAATGAGAGTCAAATAACATCATTGACAGAACAGTATGGTTCATTGGATGAGTTTATGAAGAGAATGGAGGACGTAGAATTACAGATGGCCGGAGGTAGGATGTATGGCAAAAAGGGGCACATTTCGGCCGTGAGCGGCATTGTCACTACTGGTACAGGAACTGTTGTATTGCGTGCAGATTTTCCTAATGATAGGGGATTGCTGCGTAGTGGAGGCAGTGCAACGGTTATGGTGCCTACTACGTTGGCACAGGCTGTTGTTATTCCGCAGAGTGCCACTTACGAATTACAGAACAAGACATTTGTTTATAAAGTGGTGAACGGTAAGGCTCAGTCTGCTCCGGTTACGCTTTATCGGCTGAATAATGGTACGGAATATGTGGTAGAGGAAGGCTTACAGCCGGGCGACGTGATTATAGCCGAAGGTGCAGGACTGGTGAAGGAAGGTGTAAATGTAAATATCAAGCAAGGAAAGGAGTAAGTCATGACTGTCAAAACCTTTATAGACCGCCCGATATTATCGGGTGTAATTTCCGTTGCCATAGTTATCGTAGGACTTATCGGCTTGAGCCAGCTTCCTATAGAACAGTTTCCTGACATTGCTCCGCCAACAGTAAACGTGTCTGCTACATATACCGGAGCCAATGCGGAAACAGTGATGAAGAGTGTCATTACCCCGTTGGAAGAGGAGTTGAATGGTGTGGAAAACATGATGTATATGACTTCTACTGCAACCAATACAGGCTCAGCTTCCATCAATGTCTACTTCAAGCAGGGCACAGATCCTGATATGTCGGTAGTGAATGTGCAGAACCGTGTTGCTTCGGCGCAGGGATTGTTGCCGGCCGAGGTTACGAAGTCTGGTGTAACCGTACGCAAGAGGCAGAGCAACTCCCTGAAAGCCATCTCGCTTTATTCGCCAGATGATTCTTTTGATGCGAATTTTCTGACAAACTATATGAAAATCAATATAGAACCGCGTCTTTCGCGTATTGCCGGCGTGGGCGATGTCAATATCTGGGGAGCCAGTTATTCAATGCGAATCTGGCTTGATCCGCAACGTATGGCCCAGTATGGACTGATGCCCTCTGATATTGAAACGGTATTGAACGAACAGAATGTGGAGTCTCCTACAGGCACACTAGGTGCGGAATCGGCCAATACGTTTCAGTATGTTCTGAAATATCGGGGGCGTTATGAGGAAGAAGAAGACTTTGGTAATATGGTTATCAAGTCTTTACCTAGTGGTGATGTGTTGCGTTTGAAGGATGTGGCACGTATAGAGATGGGTGCCGAAAATTATGCTATGCTCAGTGAGACAAACGGACATCCGGGAGCTAACTGTATGACAGCTCAGACTTCCGGTTCGAATGCGAACGAGATTATTAAAGAAATGGATAAAGTAACAGCTGACATATCTGCATCGTTGCCCAAAGGTATGGTATTGGCTGATATAACGAGTACCAAAGACTTTCTGGATGCTTCCATTGCCAATGTGGTGGAGACATTATTTGTGGCTATACTGCTCGTAATATTGGTCGTTTATTTTTTCTTGCATGATTTCCGTGCTACGCTGATTCCCTCGCTGGCTATTGTCGTATCACTCATAGGCACATTTGCTTTCCTTTATATTGTCGGGTTCAGCCTGAATCTATTGACACTTTTTGCTCTGGTTCTCGTTATCGGTACCGTGGTTGATGACAGTATAGTGGTTGTCGAGGCTGTGCAGGCCCGTTTTGAAGAAGGGTATACATCTGCCTATACAGCTACAGTCGACGCAATGAGCGGATTGTCTTCAGCGTTGATGACAACGACCATCGTGTTCATGGCTGTATTTATTCCAGTGAGTTTTATGGGCGGAACTACCGGTACTTTCTATACGCAATTTGGTTTGACGATGGCGGTAGCTGTAGCTATTTCGCTGCTTAATGCCATGACATTAAGTCCGGCACTTTGTGCGCTTATCATGCGTCCTCGTGCCAATGTGGCCCAAGGTGAAAAGTTAGGATTTTCAGACCGTTTTCATTATGCCTTTGATACCTCTTTCCGGCATCTGCAGCAGAAATATATGACAGGTGTATCGTTTCTTTTTCATCATAAGAAACTTGCTGTGGGGAGCATAGCTATAGCTGTCATTGCACTTCTGGTGTTAATGAGCATTACAAAGACCGGACTTGTACCGCAGGAAGATATGGGAACCATCAACATTAATGTACAGACTGCACCCGGTACCAATTTGGAAGAAACGGGGCGTGTAATGGACGAGGTGGAGAGAGTTATACGGGATATACCACAGATTAAGATCTATTCGCGAGTAACGGGAAAAGATGCCGTTCATAACCAGTCGGCATCTGCCGGTTCGTTCACTATCCGTTTGAAAAATTGGAGCGAGCGTAAGAAAAAAGGTGACGATGTGAATTCTGTAATGAATGAAATCTATCACCGTACGGATAGTATCAAGGCTGCTACAATCCGCGTTTCTACCAGTCCGATGATTTCAGGTTACGGAATGAGCAACGGGTTCGATCTTTATGTTCAGGATAAAAGAGGGGGCAGTATAGACGACTTACTGCAATATACCAACAATTTTATTGAAGCCATGAATAAGCGTCCGGAAATTTCTCGCGCTTATACGACCTTCGATACCAAATATCCACAATATCTGGTAGAAGTGGATGCAGCCTTATGCAAACGTAATGACATATCACCGGCAGATGTACTCAGCACGTTGGCTGGATATGTGGGAGGAAGTTATTCCAGCAACCTGAACCGTTTCACAAAACTGTATCGTGTCATGGTGCAGGCTGCTCCGGAATATCGTCTCGACACGGAAGCTCTGAATAATATCTTTGTACGTAATGGCAGTGGGGAGATGTCGCCGATAGCTCAATATCTTACGCTTACAAGAGTGTATGGTTCCGAGAGTTTGTCGCGATTCAATCTTTTTTCCGCCATCAGTGTTTCCGGTACACCGGCTGACGGATACAGTTCAGGTCAGGCTTTGAAAGCAATTGAAGAAGTTGCCAAGGCAACGCTGCCTGAAGGGTATGGCTATGAGTTTGGAGGAATGTCACGTGAGGAGGCTTCGACAGGCAATACCACTACATTGGTATTTATTGTTTGCATTGTTTTTATCTACCTTATTTTATGTGCCCTCTATGAAAGCCTGATGATTCCGTTTGCCGTTATTTTGTCTGTTCCGTTCGGGCTTATGGGCAGTTTCCTTTTCGCTAAATTCTGGGGGTTGGAAAACAATATCTATATGCAGACAGGGCTTATCATGCTTATAGGTTTGCTGGCCAAGACTGCCATCCTGCTGACAGAATATGCTTCCGATCGTCGTCGTCAAGGTATGAGTATTCCTGCCGCTGCCATGTGGGCAGCCAAAGCACGTTTACGTCCTATTCTGATGACTTCTATGACAATGATTTTTGGCATGTTGCCACTGATGTTTGCACACGGGGTAGGAGCTAACGGAAATATTTCTGTTGGCGTGAGCACTGTAGGCGGCATGCTGTTCGGGACGATTGGGTTACTTTTTGTGGTTCCATCATTGTTCATTGTCTTTCAATATTTACAGGAGTATTTCCAGCCGAAGAAAAAAATAAACAGAATAAAATAGAGACAATATGAAGCACATACATTATTATTTGTTTTTATTTCTCGCTGCTTCCATTCTGAATGGATGCGGACTGTATACCCGTTATTCGCGGCCAGAATTGGATATCTGTACGGACAGTCTTTATCGGTCAGCGGTGGCGCAGACGGATAGTTCTACAATTGCTTCAAAGCCGTGGCGTGAATTGTTTACTGATTCATGCTTGCAAACGCTTATAACCATTGGTTTGCAGCGCAATATCGACCTTGATATAGCGCGGTTACAGGTAGAAGAGGCACGTGCCGTATTGCAGAATGCCCGCTTTTCCTATCTGCCATCAATCAGCTTGACACCACAGGGAAGTATCAGCCGTTACAACGGTGAGACTAAGAATGTCTATGATCTTGGGATAACCGCTTCATGGGAAATGGACATCTTCGGGCGTATGACCAATACCAAACGTGCAGCTCTTGCCTCTTTCGAACAGAGTCGGGCCTATGTACAAGCGGTACAAACACAGCTGGTGGCAACTATTGCCGAAAGCTATTATACACTGTTAATGCTTGACGAACAACTTGATATATCCAATGAAACACTGGCTAACTGGACTGAGACCATTGCTACATTGGAAGCACTCGTACAAGCGGGAAAGTCAAATGATGTAGCTGTCCATCAGGCTCGGGCAAACCGGAGTGCACTTGAGGCTTCTATACAGACCATTTGTAAAAGTATCAGTGAAACAGAAAATGCTCTTTCTGCTTTGCTGAAAGAACCGGCTCACACGATTGAACGAGGAACACTGAGTAGTCAGTATTTTTCTGACGATATTTCGGTGGGGATTCCTCTTCAGCTTTTATCCAATCGTCCCGATGTACGACAGGCGGAAGCAGCACTTGCAGAAGCTTTTTATGCAACCAATTCTGCCCGTGCGGCTTTTTATCCAAGTCTGACACTTTCAGGAACACTTGGTTGGACGAACAACGGTAACGGCGTAACCGTTAATCCTGGTAAATGGCTGTCATCGGCTATAGCTTCGCTTACCGCTCCATTGTTTAATAAGGGGACGAACGTGGCTAATCTGAAAGTAGCCAAAGCGCGTCAGCAGGAAGCCGTTCTGCAGTTTGAACAATCGTTACTTGATGCGGGAAACGAGGTAAATAATGCTCTTACCGGATGGCAGACTGCCGACAGGCGTATTCGTTTTGATAAGGAACAAATTGCAGATCTTGAGGCTGCAACGGAAAAAACAAAACTGCTTGTACGTTATACTTCATCTACTTATCTTGAAGTGCTTACCGCTCAACAGTCGTTGCTTGATGCCCGTTTGACATTGGCACAAGATCGTATAGAAAAGATACAGGCAATCATTTCTCTTTATCATGCACTTGGTGGAGGTGTTGAATAGCAGGGTATATTTTTTATTTTGCAATCTCTTAAATACTGCAGAAAGTAATTTGTTATTCAAGTTGTCTGTTATGTTTTCCGAAAAACTCAAAAAGTTATTGTTTAATATTAAGTCATTTGTGTATGAATAAGTATGAAATAGAAAAAAATGCAGGTCTAATATGGAATTTGTTGAATACCAGATATTATTGGAGTTATACAGAGTTGAGAACCGAAAGTCATTTGTCTGATATGGAACTCGGAGCCGCTATCGGTTGGTTGGCTCATGAGGATAAAATAGAAATAGATATCGGTAAAGAGAACTCTGAACAGAGACTTCATTACCCATACTATAACCAGTTTTTTTGATATTTTATAATTTAGAGTAACTGTTGAGTCCAATTGCAATTAAATATTATGCATTGGACTCTATATAATTATTATAAATCACTGCTGTCCGGAGAGAATTTTCCAAAGTGGTTATTATTGATTGATACTCAACTAGTTATGAGTGTAATAAAATTTTTCGATTAGAAATCATAGTTTTGCAAGAAGGTATAAACAGCCAATTCTGCAAACTATGAACAAAGGAAAAACAATATTTGCAAGGTTATGTCTCTTATAAACACATACGAATTTAAGAAGTGCGTCAACCGCTATAAGGGTGACAGGCACTCCATCAAATTCACTTGCCGTGACCAGTTCATGGTAATGAGCTTTGCTCAGTTCACGGACAGGTCCGAGCTGAGAGACATAGAGACTACACTTAACCTTTGTTCTCCTGATCTTTACCGTTCTGGTATCAAGGTAATGCCCAAATCCACCTTGGGCGAAGCGAACGAAAGGAAGGATTGGCGTATCTATCAGGACTTTGCATAAGTTCTGATACGACAAGCAAAGGAAGCATATAAGGGACAGAAAATTAGACTTGACCTGGATGAAATGGTCTATGCCTTTGACAGCAGCACTATTGAGCTGTGTCTGAAGCTTTGTCCATGGGTTAAGTTTCATCATGAGATAGGAGCAATCAAGATGCATACCTTGATGGATTTTAGGGGTTCCATCCCGACATTTGTTCATCTGACAGAAGGAGCGGTTCACGATTCCAAAATTATGGATAAGATGCCTGTAGAAGCAAACTCATATTATCTTATGGACAAAGGATATGTCAAATTTGACTCCTTGTACCAGCATTTTCATCTTAACAATGCCTTTTTTGTAACAAGAGCAAAAGGAAATATGCTTTATGAGGTTATTGATAGTAGAGAGGTAGATCAATCTGCCGGACTTTCCTCTGATGAAACCATTAAATTGACTGGGCCACTTACTTCTCAGAAGTATCCTGATTCTCTTAGACTTGTTGTATATGAAGACTTCAGCACAAATACAGTTTACCGTTTTACGATGCAATATGTAGATATAATTGATAATCAAAAACTTATATTTTAAACGGTAGAAAAGTATTTTTTAGGCTATAATGGGTTGTTTTTGAACCTGAATTTACAGTTCCTACGTTTATTCTTCAACATAAAATTAGAGCCGTGGAAAATCTAAATTTTCCAACTGAAGTTCACCAGTTTTCTATCTACTTACAAAGGTACAAATAATACGTGAGTTTTTCGCTAAGTATGTCAACTAAATGCAAGAGAGTTTTACGTATATTGTTTTGCTTAACAGAGGGAAGAAGGTGAACTATTTTTTCTTTTCCCTTTATTTGACTTTATTTTAATAGACGTATATATGAATACGGCAATAATGTAAAGGTGTGGAAGTTAAAGTAAACCGTATATCAAAATGATATAGAGCAGTGTTGACGTAAACAGATATTTTTGTATTCATTGATATAATACTTAATTCAACAAAAAATTGCCGACATAGAATACGGTGGTGACACCCAAATCTCACCATTATTTATACTGTTTAGTTTGTTAATTTGGTTGGTCTTTTTTTCCTTTTATTGATTTTTTTCTGTTATCGATTAAATTCTTTGCTGATTTAATCGATAATATAATAAATCTATGTAACTTTAAATTCATGGATATAGTGGTAATTATTTGATGTTATACTATATATGATGAGCTTAGTATTTTGTAGCTGTATTACTATTTAACAATAGATTGTATTATATAAAAATCATATTACTTAAAATGCCTAAATTCATGGGAGTAAAATCAGACATAATAGATTTCTACCAGTTAAATTATCTGTGGAAAATTGTGAAAGAAGAGGAAAAAAAAGGAAAACTGAAAAAAAACTATTTTTCAGATTCGGTAATAAAATTATCTTCTTTTTTGAAACAGAAAAGAAAAGAATTTCGCTCTATTCCCAAAATAAAACGAAAGGATTGTCAAAACGAGATTGATGAGATAAAGGAAGAGCTAGATTCAATGAAAAAAAGTGAAATATCAGAATGTGCCAAAGTCATTTTTTCTGGTAAAGCTCAAGTAAATATTAAGAAGACTATTATTAAAGATCATGAGGTGTTTGTCGCTAGTGATTTAAATTCTATGATTATTAGCCAATTAATAAAGTTGGAACTTAGGCGTAGCTATCGATTAAGGCCTGCAAATAGAGATATGATAATAGATCAGATTAAAGCTTTATTGGACAATCCAATGCCTAAGGTTGTTATTCGTGCTGACATACAAAGTTTTTTCGAATCAATTTCTCAAGAGAAAATTATAAAAAAATTGGCAGATGATAATTTTATATCCAATCGTTCTTTAAAGTACTTGAGAAAGTTTATGTATGAGTATAACATATCTAAAAATAGCCACACTGAATTAGGTGTACCTAGAGGACTGGCTTTTTCTTCTTATATGGCTGAATTGTATTTGAATCAAATTGATAAAGAGATAAAATATGTTGAAGGGGTATATTTTTACAAAAGATATGTTGATGATATAATTATTGTTGCAGATCCAAAAATGTTTTCAGCAGAAAACTATTGGGAATTAGTAAATAGTATCTTTGAAAATAATAGTCTTAGTTTGCATAATATTTCCCCTAAAAAGTATATTCAAATATTTGATCAAACGACAAATAATGCAGAATTTGAATATTTGGGATATCATTTTTCATATTCAGAAGGTAGACTTAAAATAGGGTTGTCATCTAAACGCTATTGTAAATATAAAACATTAATTGATATTGTATTTGAGAACTATAAGAGAAGTTCTAATTATAGAAAGGGAAAGAATAGTGGTACTTGTAGGCATAAATTAAGACGTGATGCATTATCTCTTTTGTTTAAGCGTTTAAAAATAATAACATCTAATGGAATTTTATCTGGAAGGAAAAACTATGTCGCAACGGGTATATATTATTCGAATAAATTCATTACAGATTTTTCTCAATTAGAATTATTAGATAAGTATTTGTATGAAAAAATAACTAATAAAGACTGTTTTAATCCTTCTCGAAAGCTTTTTAATTACGGGGCTCAAAATAATTATGATAAAAATATTCAAATTATAAAACAAAAATTAGGATCATTTTCTTTTATAGAAGGATTCAAATCTAGAAAGTTACACAAATCTTCAATGTATAGTAAGATACTATCAGATTTACAAAAGATGTATAATTTAAATAATGCAGACAATGAGTAAATTAATAAGAGTTTCAAGATCAAAATATAGGGCTGTTATTTCCGATATATTACCATATGAACGTCCAGTGTTTTTTAGTAACCGTTTTTTTTCTAGGATATTGAAATTCTATGGTATACAAACAGAAGAGGGAAGATTAATAGCTACAAGACATAAAGAAACAGAGGGATTAAATGAGTTTCTTTTATTGTTAGGTGGTAATGCAAATGATAAACGTACATGCTTTCAGTATAGAATAACTAAGGATGGGCATGATGAAGGAAGATGTTTAACCGTTATACATCCTTATCATCAAGTAAAAATGCTTGAATTTTATGATGCATATAAGAATCTTCTCATTGATTTTTGTCAACGCAGTAATTTTTCTATTAGGTATCCATATAAAATATCAAGTTATCAGAAAAGACAAAAAGGATATCATAAAATTTTTTCCGATGATGAAGAAATTGTTGATTCTCGTGAAAGTCTTAAACACTTTTTTGCTTATAAATTTTATAGGAATATCAATTTATTTTATGGGGATTATCGGTTTTTACGTTCTGAGAAGAAGTTTAAACATATGACAAAAATTGATCTTAAACATTGTTTTGAAAGTATAAAACCAGAATCGTTATCAAAAGCAATGTTTGGATGTGATATAGAAGATTGTAATGGTACTCTTGCATATGATTTTTATATATTGCAAAAAGAATTTACAGATAACGGAATAGTTATTGGGCCTGAGTTCTCTCGTATATACGCAGAAATTATACTTCAAAAAATAGATTTTGAAATGGAAAAACAAATGAACTTAGATAATTTAGTTCATAAAAAGGATTATCAATTTTACAGATATGTTGATGATGGGTATCTATTTTATAATGAAGATTCAACACGTAATATTTTTATTGAAAAATATAGTCTTATTCTCAAAGAGTATAATTTGCGAATTAATGAAGAAAAGACATTGCATTTTGCAAAACCACCATTTCTAGAAAATATTTCAACAGCAAAGTCTATGTTAACAAAACTTACTGATAGTAAGTTTGAAAATAAGCTAGAAACATTTAGAGGATTTATTAAGTTACAAAAGGATTACTATGACACTCCTACGCAAATTGATTATAAATTGTTTGTAAATGAGTTACGCTCTATTATTAAAATGTGTGGAGTGGATTATAAAGATGTTACATCATTTTTACTTGGCTTAATACAGAAGAGACTTTTGAATTTACTTGAAGATTTTAACAATTTATATAAGCAATACACAAAAGCTTATGTAGAAGATCGTATTAATGCTGTTGGCTTATTTATTAAAGATAAATATGAGTCTGAATTTATTCAATTTTCACTTGAATTAATAGAAATTCTATTTTATCTACTTAGCTGCGATATGCGGATGAGTACATCCATAAAAATTATTTCTATCACTAATAAAATACAACTATTTGTTAGAGGAATTTTTGATATTGATGAGTTTACAAAATCAGAGAAATTTCCGCCACAATCAGTATGCAAAATTGATGAAAAAATTAGTGATGAAATATCTTCTTTATTTATGAATTCCACATTGGAAACTTATAATGTTATGGAGTTATTGAATATACTGGAACTAGAAAAAATAATGTCTCCCAAGAATCAGATTTCAGCACAAAGACATAAAATATTTTTCATGAATTTAGTAAGTGATCAAACTAAATTAAACTTCTTTGTCATTTTTGAGATACTTCATTTTATAAAAAATAATAAAGAATACGAGGATTTGAAAAGTAGCCTTCTAGTTTGGATTGATAAAAAATTATCAGACTTAAAAAATGAGAAAAGCGAAACAGAATCAGTATTAACTTTAATCGAGACATTATGCTGTCCATGGATTGATGATGAATCAAAAATACAATTTTCAAAAAAACTATTTCCATCCAATCCTGAAGCGTTATTTAAATTCACTAGTAAACAAAAAGAATTATTTATAAAATGGAATAAATATAAATTAAACGAAGCTATTCAACATATAAATAGCCCAGAAGTGTATTAGTCCATCCGCGAGTTAATTTATACGTAATTTAGCTTGAATATTTTCTTCTAAATATTGCATAGAAATTATATTTTTCATACCTTTACAAAAAGTACATTAGATCATTATCATCTAATGTCAAGTGACGAGAATATAATTTAATTAAAATATAACAGCCGATGCCCTTAGCAGTTTTTACACACACAATCGGATAACGGCTATCTAAACAATGGTCAATTAAGGTGCACTCCAAAGGGCAGTGCACCTTTTTAACTAATCTATGAGTACAATAAAAGAGTTTACAGATGATTTGTATCAGTTTCATTCTAGACAAGAAGCTAGTATGTGTACAACAATTGAAGAATTATGTAATAGCTCCAAAAAATTTTTTATTGATAAATTTAATTCTATAGATCAAAGTGAATTTAGTGGAATGAAATTTATTAAGAGTAAAATTGACCTAAAACTTATATTAATCGATGTAATACGAAAAATAAACAGAATAGTTAAGAAAGAATCCGATAATGATTTGCGCGCTCCAGAAAAATTTTATAATATTCTTTTTAATAAAAATGGTAACCCTAGATTTTTAGGTTTGATTGAAAAAATAAATAGATTTACTGATTTTTATAGAATTCGCCCGGCTGAAAAATATACAATATATGATCGTAAAGGAATGTTTATGATTCCTGACAGTAAAGAGAATCTTGTAGGGGCGTATCGTTTTAATCCTTCAGGTTATTCATGTTTGTATCTTGCTTCAAATCTATATTTGGCATGGGAAGAGTGTAGACGTCCAGATTTTGATACATTTAATTTTTCTCACTATCGGAATACCAGAGAACTTCAGGTCTTAAATCTTACAATTAGAAGCAAATTATTAACAGTAGGACATTTTATTATGGCATATCTTACATTATTATGCTGTGCAAAAACAACAGATAAAGACAAACATAATTTTCAATATGTTGTTCCACAGTTAATGATGAAAGCTCTATGTCTAAGTCAACGTAAATCCGAAAAGAATCATACGAAGATAATTGATGGTATAAAATATATATCATCACGTCGTTATGACCAGAAAGATTTTTTATTTAATGATAAGAATTTAAGTTTTGCTTATGTGTTTCCACAGCGTCCACATTACAATAACATTGGTATATGTCCGGAACTGTCAAAGATATTTAAGCTTAGTAAGCCAAGAACTCATTTTTTATATAGATTATATTCTTTAAACTTTAACACTCATACAGCTTTAGTGTCGGATTATCAACACAGCCTTTTTTATCAAATGGAACAAATTATAAACAATGACAAATTAGATTTATATGATAAATAGAAAATGCACTATCATAAAGTTTTAATAATTTGATATAAAGCAGACAACTTTTAAGTTGTATTATTGGGGGATTTTAGTACTTTTGCTTAAAGAGTTAAGTAAAGGTATTTTATATAAATATGATAGAAAAACATATCAAAATAGCTCCAGAAATAATTCAGAACAAATCTGAAGAAAGATGGAAGAATAATTCTTTAGCTATAGCGACTGTTATGTCTAGTAAAATGGTTGAGCTTGGTTTACACAACGGACTTTGGCTAAAAAGATGAATTATACTCAGCTATATGTTTCAAAAGTGTTGAAAGGACTTGAGAATCTATTTATTAGAAACCACGTGTAAGACAGAAGATGTACTAGATATCAAAGTATTAAATGCTGAATTAAGAAGTAAAACATCATAGCAAGATAAAAGTATGTCAATACAAAGTGAAACGGCATTAGAAGTCGGACTTATCGCTACCCTTCAACAAATGGACTATGAATATGTCCAGATTGCCGAGAAAGATAATCTTCAAGCCAATTTCAAACGGCAGTTGGAGAAGCATGACCGTAAGCGGTGTCAGAACATGGTCGTACCGAGTTTAACTGATACAAACATATAGATATAATTGATAATCAAGTACTTATATCTTAAACTGTAGGAAAGTATTTTTTTTGATCATAATGGGGGTGTTTTTGAACCTAAATTTACTGTTCCTACGTTTATCCTTCAACATAAAATTAGAGTTGTGAAAATTTAAATTTTCCAACTGAAGTTCATCAGTTTTCTATCTACTTACAAAGGTACAAATAATACGTGAGTTTTTCGCCAAGTATGTCAACTAAATGCAAGAGAGTTTTACGTATATTGTTTTGCTTAACAGAGGGAAGAAGGTGAACTATTTTTTCTTTTCCCTTTATTTGACTTTATTTTAATAGACGTATATATGAATACGGCAATAAAGTAAAGGTAGAACAGAATATTAATTTATAATTGTTTCCTGTTTTGGAAACTTTGTTATATATTTGTTCTCAATAAATATATATGGTATGACAAATAGATTAGAAAATATAGGTTCGATAATTCGTAATGAGCGTATTTGTAAAGGACTTACTCAGGAGGAACTCGGTGAACGGGTAGGAGTCGGTAAAGCTCAGATTTCTAAAATAGAAAGCGGAAAGGGACTCACAATAAAGACTGTTACAAAAGTGCTCGATGCCCTTGGCATATCTGCTTCTGTTGTTTTAAAAAACGAGCCGGAAATTGATAAAAACGTGATTGCATATATAGTTGCTGCCATTAGTGAATTTGCCAGAAGTCATCATCTTTCTGTTCGTGAGGCAAGTAATTACCTTATACGCTTTAAAGGTATTGATTTCCTTACGGAACATTATGATGCAGAGCATTTACTTTCATTCGATGACAGTGTACAGGATCTTACACAAGTATGTTTGAATAATGGGGGAGGTATTCGATGAAATTATATCATGGTTCGAATATAATAATTGAGCAGATAGATCTGTCAAAATGCAAACCTTACAAGGATTTTGGACAAGGATTTTATCTGACAGAGATTAAGGAGCAGGCTGAACAAATGGCCAGACGTACATCTGCTATTTATGGTGGCGAGCCAATTGTTACAGAGTTTGAACTTGATGAAATTGCTTTAAAGACTCTTTTTGTTAAGATGTTTGAAGAGCCAAATGAAGAATGGGCTTTGTTTGTTATGGCTAATCGTAGTAGGAAAAACGTGCAGCCGACACATTCTTTTGACATCGTGATAGGTCCTGTTGCCGATGATACCATTGCAACCTTGTTCCGTAATTTTGATGATGGAATTATTGATTTGCAAATGCTCGTGAAAGGTTTAAAATACAAAAAGGTTTCATCACAATATTTCTTTCACTCGGCAAAAGCCATTAAATACTTGCATAGAATATGAATAAACAAATGCAATACCTTGTAGAAGGCATCACTAAAGATATAATAGCTTATCTAATGGAGGATAACGGATATGACTTGTCAACTGCTATCAAAGAATTATACAATTCAGAGACTTTTGCAAAACTCTCTGATGAATCTACAGGGCTCTATATTGAAAGCTCGGCTTATGTGTATGAGATATTAAAAAGAGAGTTAACATTTGGGAAATTTTAATACGATTGTGTGATTTGTTATCTACCGACTTAAACAATATCGAAGGCTCTGTGCCATGAATGTTCCACTTGTGCTCTATTATTGGGTTCGTCATTGACGGCTTCGATAATAGCTCGTTTTCTTGAGAAGCAATTTGTCAAAAATTGACATCAATGCTCCTTTCATGTTGATTTTCAACTTGGTTATAAGTTGTATGTCATCAACGAACAATCTCGTTTGAATCCGAAGAACCAGCCTATGAAACATTTACCTCTTTGTAGTATTCTTGTGAACGCCTTATGAATATGGATTCTATGGTTCTTACACACATCGTAAGGATATACTGCCAACGAAACTGATTCTTGTGCAATTGCAAAAAGTATCTTCTTGATGAACAGAGCCAGTGGGATAGCCACCTCTTTCTCCAGTTCCACAAAGCGGCTATATGAGACAGCTTCGGGGAATAGATGTCGCATATGCCTACAGACCTTTTCTTGATAAAAATATTTCAGACAACGGTATCCCGAGTCATAGAAATATATCATGATAAGCATGACTTCAGCCTTTGACATGGTTGAAGTACGGTGAACCGAGCGCCTCGTAGTATTTTAAGCGTATACCATCATTACATCAGAAAACTTGCAGAAATCATCTTCTATACAAAATAATTCTATAACTTTGATCTCGGTGATTATAGCAATTGTTATACGTAATTTTTTGTTATTTAGCACTATAAAAAAGTAATGTTCTCGCTAATTACCAAATTCGCAAGCACTTACAATTAGTCGAACTTACTTTACAATAGATTGAATAATTAATTAATCCCACTTTAATTGAACAGTGGTATAATTGATAATTATATGGCTTATAAATTTTTTCACAATCTAAGGGGAGATAAGATGCTCAAGTTTCTATCTTATCTATCAGTACAACATGAAAATTCAAGTTTCTGCTATAGGTTAGAAACCGCTATAATTGAAGCTTACTTAATGTGGAGACGAAAAAAAAAATGATTGGTCACATATCGATAGAATACTTGAGTGTGGTAATCCTCAGTTTGAAGATCCACAAGAAAGATTGTTTGTTGAGACTGTTCATACGCCTATCGGTTCGTATAAGGTGTTCTCTGCTTTTTATTTGACTCATAAGTTTCTTCTTAGCCAATTACTATTTCTTTCACAAAAGGGAAAAATAGATCAGAGTAAATTAGCTCTGGTTTATACTATTCTTGAGATTTCAAATGTTATTGCTGATAGGTATAATTATAGTTGGAATATCTGTGGTAAATATAATGCAGAAACTGTGTATACCTCAAACTACAAGGAATATGGGAACTGTGAATCATATAATTGTCTAAGCGAAGTGGAAATAAAAGCCATATTTGCAAAATATAAAGTTGATGAAACGTACTTTCAATCTCTCATACTGAGCTTTAGAAGAAGTGAGTACGAAAAGGAGATAAGCCAATTAGGGCATTGCGACACCTTCGAATTGCATCCATTTCTGAAACTCAATAGCGGAGAATACTTAGTTTTATTCCCAGCCAATCTCTTAAGGCTTGCCTACAGGCTTTGCTATAGAATTCTTTTTAAGGAACTTGGTGAGAAGTATCTATTTACGCTTATTGAGGACGAGATGATTCAAGAAACTGGATTTATATTGCAAAGTGCTCTTGGAGTATTTGTGGGACAAAATAATTACCAAAACATACCTTTCCTTTGGTTCCGCTTTGATGAAGATAAAGTTGCCAATGTTGCAATCGTCTTATCAGATAAGAGAACTAAACTGGATCAAGCTATTAAGGATTCAGAGGCTGCACTAAATAATGCCTACCCGAACAAAACCATATTTACGTTCTTGGTTACGCAAACTATGACTGAGAAAGATCTTTTCATGACTGTCAGTCATGATATAACTCATTTCTCGGTTGAAGAATTGAAAATCGCTATGAACCAGGATAGTATGAATCTGCTGAATCTATATTATTATGATCAAGATAGGAGAAATCTAAAATTTGTACCTGCAACCCAAGAAGTTGATAGATTTGCATATTATTGCTCTAATCATTATACTTTCTATCGGGATGAAATGTCCGATGTAATGTTCGTAGAAATAGGAACGGCATTATCACTGCGAGAGCAATATTTGTGTGGACTGAATGAGCATATGGTATGGTATGCACCGCAAAGTAGCTATGTCATGGTTAAACATTATGCGGATATTCCAAAACAAGTTCCCATATATATACCTTATATGATGGTAAATGGCCTACTCATGCTTCAACTACGAAATTGTGAATTGTGGATTCATTGGGATTGTAAAGACGAGTTTCGTATATTTGGTAGAGAAGTAACCATCGCGTTGATGAATTGGATATATGCTCTTGAGAAAAAAAAGGAAATTGATTGTATTAGTCATACTCTTCATGTAGAATTCTTGATTTTTTCAGGTCATAACTACGAGTGGAAAAAAGTAAATGATAATATCATGGTGTTCTGTATGCCAGAGGATATCATTAAATCTGATGTTTCTAATTTGGAGAGGGATTTAGTGTGTCAATTTATGGAGGCTGTACATAATTGTGGTTTTACTACATGCGATAGTTTGCTTTATGATGCCTTAAAGTTGTTTGATTCTGCACCTGGTAGGTTTATCCAGATTGGTAACAGTAAAAATTTCACCGTTATAGATGAAAAGGATAGTGTTGATTCATGCTATTTCGTAAATTCAAGATATTGTGATATCGTCCTGTCTGAAATAGCGGATTCCCTAAACATGAAGGGAGTAGAACAGACTTTTGATTTTGCAAAGTCAAAGAAAATCATGATTCAAGTATCTGATTATATCCTTCATGAAGTGAAAAATCTATTGTCAAAGATAGATACCAAACAACTTCTTACAAGTTTGCTCGAACTCCATCATGCAATGATTTATTGGTCGAAACTTACGCAAAGAAGGTACGAGTCATTAAGCAAAGCTTATTCTTTTTTGAATGCGACATTTGATAATCAGTTTGATTATTTAAATAAATATTCAGAGATGAATACCTTGACACAAGGTATGATTGAAACTATTGTTCTGAATGGAATCTATAATAAGGGTGGAAAACCTGGATTAGAGATTTTGGATCGTCTGTTTGCCCTTATGCACTTTTGCTTAAGCATGGGTATATATATGGATCAATTAGGAGAAAAAATTAAAGGCTCAGAGTTGACAATCCTAAAAAATGGAAGATTAGTAATGCCCAGACCAATAATTAACAAATTTAACGACTATTTCTATAGATTAAGAGAATTGTCAATGAGTAATCCCGGATTGTACATGAAGTTGAATCATCTGATGCCGACATCCAACATCGATACAAATGACGAAATGTTTGTAAAGGCATATAAATCACAATTCGGCATTTCATTTGAGAAATATTGTGAGGTACTAACGGCGTCCATTGATTATGCCCAAAATAATAAGAAACCAGTTATGGTGTTACCAGAGAAGGATTTTTTTGAAACGGTTTGTGCTGGTATTTTTGATGAAGAAAATGCGAAAGTATTTAAGGCGAATTTTGTCCTTACGGAGGATCTTAACAATGGTGATCTTAAATTTAGTGATAAATGGGTTCAGAGATTTAATCGCCCGGTGCAAGTTACCGCACGGCCTTGGATACTTTTTGATGGTAATATCTATTATTCAACCAAAACACTTTATGAGAGTTGGATGATTCGAGTAGAACGGTTGAATAATGGAACAGTGATAAATACTACCCCAGAAATGCAGGCTCTTGTATCGAAAGTGAATAATGAAAAAGGTCATGAGTTCACTATAAATATCAAGAAATTGTACGAAAATCTTTCTCTTGACTATTTATATGTGGATTCTGAGGTTGAGATTATGCCAGGAAAACCTCTCAATTCCGTTAAAAAATTTGGAGATATAGATGTTCTATTAATAAACAAAAGTACAAAGCAGATTGTTTGTATAGAGGCAAAGAATTTCTCAGAGAGTAGAACTGTATACGAATTGATACAGCAGAACCGTAAGATTGAGACTAAAGAATTGTCCCATGTCATAGAAAGAGATGTTTGGTGTAAGGATAATATTGATAAGTTTAAATTTTATGTACCTGAGGTTGATGATGAATACTCTGTTAAAACAATATTCTTGACATATCACGAAAATGCTTATAAATACTTCGAACATAAACACGAAAATGATATTACGTTTCTTTCCGCTATAGAGATAGTGGATAATCCAATGAACGTATTTATATAAAAGAAAGTAATTTACTGGATCATAAAAACTCTGTATCTTTGTAACAACAAGTAGAAATACAGAACAAACGATAGATATTATTAGTCAGACTGAGAGTACAGAAGATTCTCGATAATTCCTATTTTAAGGATGCTTATGTGTTCCTTATTTGCATTATAAATTTATAACATGCTGGCAATCAATATTGTTTATTCTGCATCGGTGAATATAACTACAGATATTATACATGTCCAAAGCCTAGAAGAGTGTATTCTTGCAGATTACACTCTTCTAGATCCTTAATTTGAACAATTCTCTATTTCCTATTATCAAACAAATTGTCGATGTCACTGTTGAGAATATGAGGTAAATTTTGACGGATTTTTTCAATAGGCCAGTCCCACCATTTCAGTATTTCTAATTTTTGAATAGTATGATCGTTGAAACGCTTCCTGATCGGCTTAGCAGGAATACCGCCTACTATGGTGTAAGGTGGTACGTCTTTAGTGACAACAGCTCGGGTGGCGATGATTGCTCCGTTTCCGATATGTACCCCAGCCATTATTATTGCTTCATAACCTATCCAGACATCATTACCTATTACGATATCTCCTTTGTTATCCCATGCATCTGAAACATTGGATTTCTCCAAATTCCAATCTTCATAAAACAAAGGGAATGTATAGGTTGATAAAGATCTTAATGTATGGTTGGCACAATTGAATAGAAATTTTGTGCCGCAAGCAATGGAGCAAAATTTACCTATTATTAATCGCTCGTGATTTATTGGATAATGATACAGTACATTATTCTGTTCAAAAAGTAGCGGATTGGATACAAAATCATTATAGATTGTATAATCTCCGACTTCTATAGACGGATCTTTTATAACTGTATTCAGGTAAACAGTCTGTTTATCTCCTGTACGAGGATATATTTTTTTCATCATGATTTAAATGATTAATAGTTCTTGAATTTAAGATAGATAATGGAAAGCACTCCAAACAATATCACATATAAGTATTCAGCTGTCCAATATACAGACAGGGATGTGCTGAAATTGCTTATCGTCCATAAATAAATTTGGTAGGCTATAATGGTTACAGTCTGAAAAATGAAAGTTGTACGTGTGGCACCTGTCCCTGTGACAGCATTCATATATACATAACCAGGTAAGGCAAAGGCATAATTCAACAGGGCTACTATAAATGGCAGCTGTGCTATTTGCATCAGGCTCTCATTATCCAAATAAATATTGAAAAGTGGATTGAAACAGATTATAGAAAGGATAATAAGTGGGAATCCTACAGCATATCCCAAACGGATAACCCGGTTGCATAACAGGAAAATCTGATTCTTTTGTCTTGCCCCCAACAGATTACTTACCAATGAGCCGGTAGTTGCTGCCAGTGAATTGACTATGACGAAAAACAAGGTGGATATGCTACGTATGACATTTGTCGCTGCCAGTTCCAACTCTCCCAAATGTTCAATGGCTACGAAGAAGGCAAACCATGAGGCAACACCAATAAACGGATTGAACATGCTCCAGATGGATACACGGCAAACGTGATGGAATATGTTTTTATTAAACTGCCAGTTCAGACCATAAACCTTTCTGTCCATTTTTCGTAAAACATGGATAGACAATATTATCAATGAGCACAATTCTGCAAATGAAGATGCTATAGCAGCACCGGCTATTCCCATATCGAAATAAAATATGAGAAGCCAATTACAAGGTATATTCACTAATACTGCAGTGAAGGCTGCTTTGTTCAAGGGCTTTGTAAGTGTGATACCGATCAGAAAAGATCGCAATGCAAGAAATGGAAATGAAAACATCAATCCCCAAATGCGCCAGTCCAAATAGTCTATAACAGCAGAATATACTTTCTCAGATGCAATCAGATTGCTCAGAATCATGGGAGAGAATATTTTAGAAATAGCGCACAGTAGAACTGCTAAACCCGACATAAAAAACAATCCCTGAAAGAATGTTCTACCTGTTTCTGAATATTGTTGCTCGCCATTACGCCGTGCAATGACAACCTGTAAACCTATACTGAATCCGAAACCGAGCATATAAATGGCAAGGTACCAGATTCCGGCAAGTGCAGATGCCCCCAATTCTATTTCACCAACATGACCTAAGAAGATAGCGTCAGTTATATTAATAAGTTGTTCGATAAGGATGCTCATCATAACCGGAAAGTTGATGAGCCATATGTTTTTATATGTATAATTCATTGTTCAACATGATAAAATACAACAAGTCCTGTCAACTGGTGACATAACTTATTTGTAAAGTAATTATTTGATATAATGGCAAAATAAAGAAGTACAGACCTATATTATAAGCCTGTATATTAATAGCTTGAATTGAAAATGCTATTTATTATGCGCAGCTATATGCACAATTGCCATTTCATAGGTTGAACAATCTTTGTTTTTAATATCCTATGTACAAAGGTAATAAAAATAGAAATAGATTAATGCTTTTCTGTATTTTTATAATCTTCCGTTGTCATTCCATTCTCCGTAAAGAAGTCCTTTTCGGGTATTTTCTATGAATTTGTTCAGGCGGCTTTCAAAAAGTTCGGGTTGATTCTTTTTAATTTGGATAGTATCAATCCTAATACGCTTATATAAATCAGGTAATTGGCAGAAATTGTTCCACACTACAGGGTCGGATTGTAACCTCTGCAATATATCCTTGTCTATGATAAAACCATTAGATGACATATCCGGTAGAACGGCTCTTCCGGCATCTGTCATCAGTCCTAACCGTTCCATTCTGCGGCATCTTTCTTTATTGAGCTCGGACCAATTGCTTCTTGGTTTTCGTGGACAAAGTTTCTGGACTGTTACATCATCTGCTATTTTTTTAGTAGTACTGTCTATCCAACCGAAGCATAAGGCTTCTTCTACAGCATCGATATACCAGAAAGTATTGTCATCTGTAGGCCTTCCACGTTTCACGACTACCCAACATTCTTTCTCCGTTTTATGGTTATGTATTAACCATTCACGCAGCTCGGTTCTTGATTTGACATCCAGTAAATTGTGTATTTCCATTGTTTGTTGTTTCAATTTGCATTTTGCAATGTTGGCTTCCCCGTAAGATTGTTACCTGATTACCTACTTAGAATAATATTTTTTTGTTGTATTTATATCTCTTTTGATATATATGGAGGATAATCATCTTTGGATAATCTTTTTTCCAATGTTCTCGGATTGACATCCCAAAGTGTAGGAAGATACTCATATACGACTTTCCCTTCATTAAGATAAATACGGACTTTAGAATCGAAAGCTACAGGCTTGTATTTGTCTTCTTCTATAGGATTATCCCTATACAGTAATTGATTTTCTCGCCAACTGAGTTCCTTACCAGTAAAGATGACATCAAATATACCACATACAACTGCTTCCATCGTTTGATCTTGAACTGTTGTAGAAACACAATACATGTAACCAGTCAATTGATTTGTGCTTTTCCTCACAGCCAGTTCATAGCAAAACACACTTGTACCTGTGTAATCTTTGGCTACGGTAGTTCTTGCGCCTTTTTCATCTAAATTATAAATAAGTTCATGAGTTAGGGTTGTCATATTAAACTTAAAACCATTTTCAGTTTTTACCAAATTGGAGAATGCCATTTGATCATTGTATATACCTTCCAGTTTCCCGTTTCCAAGTGTATAGGTAACCTTATCGGTGAACAATATTTTGCCAATGAGATTCTTTTCTAAGAAATGAATTATTTCGTCTTTCATATCCAATTAAAAAATTATGATTCTGAATATAAATTACAACTTTTCGTGCGCAAATTCTCCATTAATCCAAAATGTAGCCTCTTTTCCTATGAAATGTAAAAGTACAAAATTAGGATCTGTAGGGCCATACGGAAAATGATTGATAAGCCAGTCCTGCCACATTTCTTTTCGTATGTTATCATCAGTTATAATCTCAATGATTCCTCTCAAACCGACACTGTCACCATAGTTTGAATAACAAAGTCCGGCTTTATTGTTTAGTTTGAAATCTGTAACCTTCACTGAATTGGCAGCTGTTGCCAACCATACCTCATTACATCCTTTTGAACTGATTTTGGACATTGGAACCGGACGTGGAAATCCTTCGTCATCAATTGAGGCAATCGTAATATCCTTACATTGTGCTAACAAGCCAGTTGCTTTTTCTGTAAGTGCTCTTTCATCTTTTTCTTTCCATCGTTTAAGAATAGGGAAGAATTGTCTCATATTTTCCTTAGCCTGTTCCGGAGTAAGATTCCATCCAGTCTCCTTATTTATCTGTTCTGTAAATTGAGCACAAAATTCTATCATCTGGTTCATGGTAAAATCTTGTGTGAATTTTCCTTTCAGATAACAATAAGAACAGTAGTCATTGTTCAAACTTCCATCTGAGTTTATTCCTTTATTTGTATCTGTGAGAGGCATACCGCAACTCTGGCAAAACTGTTGTTCCATATATTTGCTTCTAAAAATTGAAAGTGTTTTTATTATGATTTCAAAATTATAGAAATATCCTCAATATTCATTGGAGATATTCAAAAGATATTCCGATATTTTCTCAATGCTGTTGAATACTTTTCCTGGATTGCATTTTCCCAATTCTTCTTGAATAGAATTTGTTACACACCAGGCAGCGGACAAGCATACCACGTTCATCATTCTGCATTGTATTATATCAGAAACAGTATCTCCTACATACACGATTTCTGCTGGGGAAAGATGGTAAACATTTAACAATTCATTCAAAGCTTCATGTTTGATATTTCGTTCTGCATTACCTGTTATGATTCTGTCGAAATAAGAATTCATCCCCAATTGCTGCAATGTAATCTCACAACTCTTTGCTCCTTTGCCTGTGATAAGTGCTACAATTAGGTTATTTTGTCTTAATTGAATAATTAGTTCACGTATACCTTGAAATGGCTGTGGACACATAAAACGATGCAGTTTCATGTAAATAGGATAAAAATCTTGTAGTGCTTGTTTCCAATATCCATTTTTAATCACCTTTCTTATCATTCCTTCTTCGTTCAGGCCGAACGTCTTTATGATATCATCTTCTGATAAAGTCTGTGATATATATGGTTGTACAGCCATTCTGAAAGCTTTTATGCATAGTGGAAGCGTATCCGCAATGGTTCCATCCAAATCGAAGGCTACCAACTTAATCCTATTCATTAGGTACATTGATTTTACGGATGATTTTACAAGGATTACCTGCAGCCAAACAATCAGCTGGGATAGATTTTGTAACGACACTACCTGCACCAATGACACTTCCTTTGCCTATAGTGACACCTGGTAAAATGATGACTCCACCACCAACCCAACATCCATCTTCGATGGTTACAGGAAGTGCATACGTATGGCGTATATATTTTATTCCGTCAGGCGTTTCCACAGGTGTTAATCGTTTATCCAATTCAACCGGATGGGTTGCTGTATATATTTGTACATTCGGTCCTATCAGTACGTTGTTTCCTATAGTAATTCTATTACAATCGACCAGTGTACACCCTGTATTGATGCTGACATTGTTGCCAATCGTTATGTGGCATCCATAATCACATACAAATGGACTGCCTACAGAAACATTCTTTCCAATATTTTCGAACATATCTTTCAGTATAGCATACTTCTTCTCTTTTGCATCGTAGGGTAAGGCATTGTATTCCAATAACAGTTTATGCGTCTTCGTCTTAAATTCGATAAATACAGGCGCATGACAATCATACCATTCTCCGGACAGACATTTTTCCAGTTCTGTTTTCATAATCAGTTTTCTTTTAACTACAAAGGCAAAATTATACAAGTTTTCTGATTTTACTCTGTAATATCTTTCCTATAATCTGTATCTTTGTGAATATATACAAGCCCATGAAAAGAGAAAACTTACATCAGCCTTTCGAAATCACTCTCAGTGAGGTAGATGATACGAACTTGAAAGAACATGATCATACATTTTTTGAATTGGTATATATTCTGACCGGTACGGGAATTCAATGGATAAACAACCATAAGTTTCCGTATCATGACGGACATCTGTTTCTGATTACTCCCGGCGATATTCATTCATTTGAAATTCATAACAGAACAACTTTTGTCTATATCAAGTTCAATGATATTTATATCCATTCTGCTGTTTTAGGTGATGATAATATTAAAAGACTGGAGTTTATTCTCCAGCATGCTAATCATCAGCCCGGGTGCATCCTAAGAAACACCACGGATAAACTGCTCGTCAAACCCATTATAGAGGCTATCATGCGTGAATACCGAAACAAGCATATCTATAGTACCGAGATAATTGCGCAATTGATTAATACAATAATTATAGTGGTAGCCCGAAATGTAGCTATGTTTCTTCCTGAAAGACTGGATGACAATTCAACGGACTTAGTACTGAATATCTTGCAATATATACAGTCCAATATCTGTTTCCCGGAAAAGATTAAGGCAAAAGAAATATGTCGGCATTTTGGTATCTCTCCCAATTATCTTGGAAAATATTTCAAGAAGCAGACCAATGAAACAATGCAACAATATATAATGAATTATAAGATGAAGATGGTGGAAAGCCGACTTCTGCATAGTGATATGAGGATAAATGAAATAGTAGAAGAACTGGGCTTCACTGATGAAAGCCACCTGAACAGATTATTCAAGAAATACAAGAATGTCAGTCCTACAGAATTCCGGAAAATAAATAAACTTATATAGAATGATGACAAGTGGATTCAGATTTTATAAACCATGCCGGCAGTTGAGGGATTATATCAGGTATTATTGGATCTTTGAGAGTAATCGGCCGAACGAGACCTACACCTTCTCTAAGATTATATTTCATAAATAGTCGGCTTTAATGTTCCCGAATTAAGCACGAAACAGGATAAACTGATTATTAATGGACAAGTGAACTTCTTGTCCCATATTAGTGTGTATGCAAGGATCGTACAGTTTCAGAAATCTCTTTAGTTTATATAGTATCAAATTGATATTCTCTGTCTGATGTTGCATAAACTATCGATGTGTAATGTTTCTTATATTTTATCCACACTCAAACATCTTCTTTATTTCGTGCATTAAATTAAAACTACAGAAATGAAAAAAATAAATCCTGTAACGAATACTAGCATAGGCATACGAAATGTGGATTCATATATCTATGCCGATAGTTGTATTTTCAAGACATTTGATTATGCTAATCTTGTAAGATTTAGTATAATCGCGCATATACTCTTTTCAATAATAAATTCTTAAATGTAAATTGCAACATACGGATTTTTGTTTCTGTTATGATTGTATTTTATCCTTGTATTTCTCATAAACCTCTACAGCTTTGATGATGTTTTCAGTTCCGTCTAATATTTCATCTGATATTTTAATTTCAAATCCTATACATTGTTTATTCAAGTGTTTATCTTTTGTAGTTCCTAATAATTTTGATGGATAGGGTGAATCTGTATCATGAAAATAATCAAATCTAGCTAAACCAATACCATCCGTATATTCATTAGCTGATTGTACGGTGTATAAATAATTGATTTCATTTTTGTTTTGATTTATATTGATATAATCACTGAAATATGTACTATGAAATTGTTGGTTTTCATTATAAGTTATGCCTTTCATCTTTAAATTGTCTATGTCTTGTTCGAAATTTTCAATAAAGAATCTTACTTTTCCGTTAACTCCGTAATAAAAGCCAGCCCATGTTCCTTCAAAATATGAATCTCTAAGTATTATTTTTTTGATTCTCTTCCATTTTTTTACGGAGTAAGCTGATAGATTAAATATAGTTCTATAGACACCAATTGAAGATGTTGCTGCTAAAATGGTTATTCCTATGGGATGTATTGTTGATAGTTCTTTAAGAGTAATCCATATGCAATAGCAAAAAACGGTAGTTAAAAATATTACGATTGAATGAAATTTTTTCATTGCTGAAAATGTTATATTAATTACTATTTAAAAAATATAAAATCTTGTGGAATATTTTTATTAATTATTGTATAGCATGTTCCATAACCTATATTTCATTTTAAAATAAACGAGGATTAAATGCTAAGAATATTTTTCATGTAATCTAAATATATACAAAAATTTCCGCTATAGAGTCTTTTACGTATACTTGGTTGGTGAGGAAATGGGAAAATAGGACGGTGTAGAATATTATTAATAGGTAAATTATAATGAAATCCACATCTGTTATAATTCCAATAGTTACGAACTTTTTCATTTGTGTTAGTAAGGAGTTTTAGAACAGGTTCTCCAAGTGTTATTATTGGACATTTTTCAAAGTCTGATAATTCGGATTCTATATTGGGAGACAAATGAAGCTTTAATACATTTGGAGTATCTGCTGGTGGATAGGTATAGAAATATTTATAAATATTCGTAGCATATATATTGTCCAAAGATAAATCAAGTCCAATACAAATTTTTTCAATATATTTTCTTAATGCACCGTTATTATTATCAAGATTAAGTGTAGTCTGAATTTTATTACGTCCTTTTATATTTCTAATTGTTGGATCTTGTCCAAGAATAATCAGTTTTATTGTTTTTTTACCGCAGAATGGTGGAATCGGATTTAGAGAAAAATCAATCAAATTGGATGATACTTGAGGTAAACTATCACGTATAGCTATAACTTTTTCTATAATATTCATGGCATTTTTGATAAATAAACTTTTAATGTTCAAAATTAGAAAAAACAAAGAATTAATTGTAATGTATGTCTATAAAATACTAGATGATTCACATATTTCCTTTTCCTGAGCAAAGTTTTACCTTTATCGGGCTTTACTTTAATTGATGAGTAATATAAATACGGAAGTAAAGTAAATCTATGAAGAATAAAATTTTGATTTAAACGTATTATAAATAGATAAATCGTAATTTATTTATAAAAAAACAGTATTTTAATATTATATTCTCAGCTTTATTGGGATATCTTTGTAATCTAGGAGAAATATAATAATTTAAAATGGAAACTGACTGCAATAAATAAATTACAACCGAAGAATTTTCATTTGTGCTAAAACAATAAACAGATTTTTGAAAGTCAAATGGTGTAAAGGTTCGGTATGAAGATATACAAATCAGCAGACGGCTTTACCTAAGAAAAAATTATTCAGAGATAATTATAACACAATGGATAATAGAAAAAAGTTTTATGATTTAAGAAGAACTATTTAATCATAAGAACGACTATGATTTCTATCTGGTTTATGTGAGAAAATTTTTATTCATTAATGTGGAAATTATGCATCAGAAAGGTTTACTAACATACGCATTAAACTCTATTGGTAATCTTGTCTATATAGACGAAGTTGACACAGGGCAGCTTTGCAATTGTTATTGTCCATCATGTAAGGAAAAATTGGTAGCGAAAAATGGTGGAATGAAACGTGTCCATCATTTTGCTCATGCTTCTGGAGTAGATTGTGAAAATGCATATGAGACTATGTTGCATCAGTTGGCAAAATTAAGAGTTCAAGAGGCATTCCTATCTAAAGAAGTATTTAATGTTGGTTTTGAGTATCGTTCATATTGCCCACATGTAAAGACATGTGCATTCGTTAGATATGGAAATTGTTATATATCAACTCATAAAAGATTCAATTTAAAAGAGTTTTATGACTCATGTGAACAAGAAATACAGTATGATTCAATTAACAGACGCTCTGATTTGAAAATATTTTCGTCTAAGAAGCCTCAATTGGCGCCTATATATATTGAATTTTTTGTTACTCATGCAAGTGATGTATCTAAATTGCATAATGGTGGTAAAATTATTGAAATTAAGATTGAATCTGAAAATGACATTCAAAGAATTGTCGATGATGGTTTCATTGAATCCTCCAAATGTGATAGCAGGCTCCTAGAAGGAATAGAATCTGAAAATATAAGTGAAACAACGTTTTGGGGATTTAAGTCGGAGGACTATAATGCTAAAAATATTACACAAGAGATAGAATTTTCTCGTTATATTCTATACGCATCCGGTAAGTCACAATGTTATCAAGACACATCTTTGTGTAAGAATATAGCTAAAGTTAGGAAAGAATCTCTTTTGGAAATATGCATTCATACACCTGTTGCTTTTGGAGTATATGAAATGGTTAAATATCAAGGATATAAAAGATTTGGTATTAAGAATTGTTTATACTGTAAAAATTTTGTTGATAGCTATGACGGCTCAGGAAAACTATGCCGCTTGTATAAATATTTAGGAATAGACCGGTTTGAGCAACATGATACTGCAAGAGCAAAATCTTGTCCTTCTTTCTTGATAAATCAAGATGAAATGAATAGGGAACTTAAACATTTTGATTCTTTGAATAATAGGGAATATACCGAGCTTGAATAATTTCCAACCACATAATATTATCTGCAAGTCAAAACTTTTCTTTTCCCGCTAATTTGAGTTTTTCGTGTAGGATTTAGTTCATTATAATTCTAATGTAGGCATAAAGTATTTATAATTAATAAAGTACTCGATTTGCAATTTTGTTAATGCTTGCTATGCTTGAAATGAAAAGTTAAAAATAAAAAATAAATAAAATGTGTGACAAGAGTTACAGCTTGAAAACTATAATTCTTGTCACATTTTTTTAGGACAGAAAGCTATTGTTTAATATTTTTTCATCAGGTTTTATTCCCAAGTAACTTATGAACTACTATCACCATCGTAATTCCCAAGATCGCTATAAGACCACATGCAGCAACCATTCTCCAAATTAACCAAGAATGCAAAAACTCTACATTAGCCACTATTATACAGACCAAGAAAGAGGATATGGCTATTAGAATGACAATCAAGATATAAAATGCTTTATATGATAGAGAAATATGGTTGTCCATTTGAGCAATCCTCTGTTCTGTCTCAGTGCATTTGATCTCAATTTGATCAATGAACTGGCCAAGAACGGTATTGCCAAATTTTACAGCCTGCTCTTGCGTATCCTGGGTAATAGACAACTTGTATTTTCCTAATAAATCTACCAATGCGGTAAGATCCGTTCTCAATCCATACACATTGTCATTCAACTCGGCAAGTTCTTTTACGTTTATACCAAGCAGGCGTTTTTCTTCCTCAAGATATTCATTTTGAGGAGTACTTTTGGTAACTTGCACTTCATTCATTTCAGCGGTAAAATCAAATTTCTTTTTCATAAGCTCATCGTTTTAATCCAGTTTTCGGGTTCTTTCCTAAGGTACGAATGGCAGCACGGGCACATCTTTTTGCCCATAAGAGATCATCCTCGTCCTTATCTCTCCATGGTAATTCGCTTTGTGAACCACCGCCACCTCCGGTTGGTGCATTGGGGACTTCCAGCAATCCGACAAATATTGCTACTGCCATATCGGTTAACTCCTGTGAATTGGAGACGAAACGATAATCAAATTCATCGTTAAAATGGTTGAGTACCTTTTCTGGAATGTAGAACCGATGTTCCTGACATTCGTGACTCAATGTATAGGGAACCGTATTCGGATTGTAGATCTTATATTTGGTATAATCAGCGGATGCCGATGGCTTCTGAATCTGTTTCGAATCAGTGTCTTTAGGTTTGTTGTTCGCTGCAATATCTGACCTATAATGAAGTTTCTCCCAAGTGGCAGGAAGTTTTGAAACCATCAGGTTTCTACCAATACCCAGATCGGAAGCTTTGTATTTCGTCTTTCCTTTCATGATAGCATATCCGTGAAGAATACCATCATCGTCCTTTCGCTCATGTATGGTATATCCCTTCTTTGTCAATGCTGCTTTGTATTCATCCCATGACCATGATGACATGGATTTAAGGACATTCATACAATCTCGTGTAACCAATGGCATGTTGACATTTCTTACCTGTTTTGCTGTTGTCCATCCACGTTTCTTTGCCACTCTTTCTGCTGCCCACTGGGCACGAAGGTGTATATTGTGGTCGTTGTTAATCTTTCCGTCTTCATCCATCCTGCAGACAGCAGCATGAAGATGAGGAACTCCGCTATTGGATTCCATATGGAGCCAGACTGTGTATTGGCTGTTGGCCAGATTGGTCGGACAGTTTCGTGCTTTCCCGTCCTTGTCTTTAAACACCTGTTTGTCAAACTCTGTTGCGAAATCCTGCCAAAGTTTTTGCCAGTCTTCAATGGTGAAATCCTTGGTATGTTCGGGTGACGGACTAAGTTCAATCCTGATGACTGAGTTCTTCACCGGGCGGAAGCGGGAAAGAGTGAGTTGCATTGAATTCCATATACCCATTGCATCTGGTTCCGATGACATCATATTGTCCAATATCCGATAGATTTTTTCCGGATGTTTTTTATTATGTGATTCGCCGGTTATATAACGGATGTCGTTTATGCCATGCGATATTGCTTTAGCCTTTGCGATCATGATTCTTCAGTTTTATTATTGGTTGGAATACTGTTCGGCTCTTTTACGGAATTTAGAAACTGGCAGACATTATCTGCCACATTGCCAAGCTCCTTCAGCCAGTTCACCATAAATGGAATCTGGTTGAACATCATGTGCCGTTGGCTTGCACTCATTCCATGAAGGGCTGATGTGTATTTCACCAGGTCAGCACGGCAGTTGTCCAGATTCTGCAGCAGTGCAGCTTCCTCTTTGGAGAGTCTTGCCTTTGGCTTATAATTATAGGCCCGCGCAAGCAGATAATCGCTTACGGTCATTCCGCATTGTTCGGCCAGTGACTTGATATGTTCTTTCTGTCGGGGGCTGACTTTGGCCCCGATAAATACGGTTCTCCTGTTGTCCGGAGTTTCGTTCTGTTCTGTTTGTTTTATTATTTCTTTTTCCATGAGAATCTAATATTATAACGGGTTAAGGTGCGAGCCTGCGAGTACCGCACCGGCGAAGTGGCTGAGCCGGCGAGAGCGCCAATGTACAACCATAACAGAGTGGAGGTTATACCTTGGCATATCTCGCAACAGATACCTGTTGAAACTGCACGGCAAGCCGTGTCGTATATACAAATGAAATAGGCATTTCTACTGTTACCATAAACGATATAAGTATTCTGGTTATCCAATAAAAGGGGAGAAGATGAATATTCCCTATAACGTCTTTATGACTTTGCTTTATTCTAATATGTACACCCTGCCAATAAAGTAAAGCCGGATTCAATAATGGCTGTCTGGATTGATTTTATATTCCTTTCCCTCTTTTATGACCATCCTTTTGTTACTGAGAAAGGTGGCAACTTTAACCGCTTTGTTATGTCCCAGCTTAATGTCCTGCAGGGCATATCCTTCCTTCAGTCGTTCCAGATAATCGTCATAACTGGTAATACAGACGTTTGTAAAAGCTGCGTCCAGAGCTGCCCGATGCACGCTCTCGGAAATTTCCTTGTACGGATCAAACGGTTCTTTTGCAGGTCTTCCGATTTTCTTTTCCTGGGGCTGATAGGAATCCAGCAGTTCAGGTAAGACTTCATCGTTTATACGGAAAGCAAACGGTTCAAATTCCCGGTCACGGATATGAATGGCTTCTACTACACTTACTGTCCTGTCCATTTTGTCCACTTCTACCTGCATGACTGTTTCAGCTTTGTTGTTCAGTTCCGTGCCGATGTGACCACGGGCATTCTCGTCATTCTTGTTCTGATGGAGAATGGTATGAATGTGAATCTGGCGGTCATCCGTCCATTGCATGAATCTGGAAATAATATCGGTCGCTTCACTGGGGGAATTGATATCATAAAGAAAGTCTCGGATGCCATCTATAATCACCAGTCTGAGATCGGGGATTGTGCCGATAGCCTGTTCGACTATAGCCAGACGTATCGGAGGGGCGTACTTGCGCAAAGCCAGCATAATCAGATTATCTGGATTCTTGTCCTCCGGGAGTCCGGCAAGGCGCAGGATTCTTTTCAATACTTTCTGGCAATGATGGCGTCCCTGTTCTGTATCAATGTACAGAACAGTTCGCTTATCCTCTGGAAATGATGAACGGTATTTCAGTACAGTACCGTTTTTCAATGCCGATGCAGCAATGGCTGTAACGTTAAAAGTTTTCTTGCTTTTGGCCTTGCCTATAGAGGCACTGAAGTTTCCCAGTGTACCGATTGCGGCATCATCTACCATCAATACAATCGGTGACTGTTCATAAGCTTCGTTTGCACTTACAGCAGATTCCTCCATATAAGCGGTCAATTCCTCGTCAGTAGGAATTCTAATGTCTGTCTTGTCCATAGGCTTTACACGTTTTTAGGGTTAGCCTTACGACGGGTGGCAGCAAGCATCTGTGTCTGTTCTTCTTCAAAAGTCAGTGGAACCTGTACCTTTCTTCCGGTCTCAAGCCATTTGTCCAGTTCATCACGATAGACAAAAAGATGTTTGCCTTGTTTGATTACAGGAATGCCTCCATGCTTGATCTTATAATAAAATGAGGATTTGGATATACCAAGGTAGGTACATACTTCATCCACCGTCATAGGAACGTGATGGTTCTCTTTGACCTTGTTTTGGACTGCCAGACTGTTTTTCAATACAGTTTCCAGACTTTCAATTCTCTTACATAATTCACCTACAACTGTAGGTAAATCGTTAAAGGTTAAATTTTTAAAATGCATAATGTCTTTATTTGTTGTGTTTAAATACGCCACAAACTAAATCAATGACATTATGCAGAAAAATAGGAGACGAGAATCATTTTCCGGTCTGTATTAATTCATTTTTTCTCACACTGGGCTTTGTTTATAAGAGTATAATCAAATTTAAAATCATCATATTTTGGACTGTCAATAGGAATCTGACTGTGTATGGTATCTTTGAGATTCTTGACAAGGTATCCCAAAGTTGCATTTTTTAATTCATTAGGGAATATAGTTTTTATGAAATTGGCTCTTTCTGATAATGATATACCTAACCGTTCGCCTATATTCCAGACAAAATGTCTTAATGAAGGTGATGTAAGAGGAGTTTCCATTTTTGAACGGATGGGTTTATACAAATCTGATTGCCCACTTGCCAAATGGTCTATGTTTTCATGTAGTATAAGCAGATTCTCTTTGGTAAGAAATTTTGCGGTAGAATAGGTGACATATTCATGAATAGCCTTTATAATCATTATTTTTCTCTCCAGTTCTTCCTTCTGAATTTCTTCCATACGGCTTTCGAATCCCTGTAGATATGAAAAAGCTTCGGGTTTAACTTCTGAGGTAGGTTGTTGCTCCAAAACTTTGATTTCTTTCGAATCATCATGCTGCTCTGATATTGTAATGGATGTAACGATTTCAGAGCTGACAGCTTTATTTTCTGTCGTATCAGTATTCTTTGTCTTTTCCGGTAACTCAATCATTGAAATAACTTCTGTTGCATTGCTAACTTCAATCATTTCTATATCTGAAACTTCTATAGTTGGTTCACTGCATTCTTCAATTATCATATCTGGTTTGGGAATAACCTTATCAGCTATAGAATTTCTTTGATTATCAGAAAAGATCTGCGGACATTCATCAGTAAGGAATATATAGAATACACGTTGTAATCCTCCGCACGTTATGATTATTACAACAGTTCCTAATATTATAGGTGTTGTATATCTGGTCAGATCTATCTGGTGATTAATGTACAGATATGTTGCAATTACTGAAAAAAGGATACAACTTACTGCAAGTATGAAACTTGTCTTTCGTGCCGATAATTTAATATTGTTTGTCATGTTCTGTAATTATATGTACTAGTTTTTATGGCAAATATATTTTCTATTTCTAAATAGTTGTAATTAGTAACAGATAATCGTTCAGATTTTAAGAAAAATAAGCCTAAAGTATGAAAATCATACTCTAAATCATACTATAATCATACTTTAGGCATATTATTTATATAGGATACAGACTGCTATTCTTTCCTTTTTAGGGTAATCTTATTGCTTGCTTCACGCTTGTTGCTGTCCACTACTTTCATGTATCTTTGGGTCGTGGTTATGCTCTTGTGAGCCATCATGCTTTGTATGGTACGGATGTCGGTTCCTGCAGCTCCTTGCAGGGTTGCGAATGTTCTACGATACGAATGGAATGTTATATTCTTGGTGATTCCGGCAGAGCGAATCCATTCCTTCATGGGAACCTGGGTCCAGCATCTTTTCAGACCTTTGAATACCAAACCCTTCTTCTCAGGTGAGTATTTTATCAGCTTCAGGGCTTCATCACTAATGGGAATGATGTCTTCCGTCTTTGTCTTCTGTGTGATGGTGTGTACACATTTTCCTCCTGCTGCAAAATCAACAATTTCCTCCCAGCAGAGAGTAAGTATGTCACTGAGTCTCAAACTGGTCAGGCACGAAAAGAGGGAAGCGGTTTTTAGAACTGGTATCTTGCATGGTGTTTCAGCCAGACAGTACAATTCCTCAACACTCAGATAGTCCTTTACCACATCTTCCGGTTCAATCTTTTCCAGAAAATCATTTATGTTTGCCTTGATCAGCCGATTGCGATAGAGAATCTTCAGGAATCCTCTGAATGTGGACCAGTAGCCGGACGCTGAGTTTCGTGTAATATATCCATCCCGTTTTAGCTGTCTGGCATTGAGCAGATATTCACGAAACTTGTTACACAGCTCCACATCAATTTCTTCGAAAGTACATTTGCCATGTACGAAGTTATAGAAGTGCTGATAAACGAATTCCCATTTCTGGTCGTGCTTGGGAAGTTGCTTACGGTAGTATTCCAGAAAGTCTGCCTTATATTTCCTCTTGTCGAAGAAATCATATCGTTCGTTTACGATAGCTTCAAAGCGCCGGCATCGGATGGCTTCTGCTTTCTCTGACATGGTTGCATTGAAGTCACGTTCCCGCTGATTCTTCGGATTTGCATAGATATAAATGTTCAAACCTTCGTGACGGATAGTCTTCATTGTTTCCTGGTCACGGTAGCCCGGATAATAGTCCAGATAGAAGGAAAGCATACCATTTTTTAACGGGCGGGTTCTTAAAGTTACAGTTTTACATTCTGACATAGTTACAAATGTTATTAGTTGACTTAAATTTTGCGGTGAAGATGCACAATGACTTTATGCAGACCGCATTCAGCATAAAATCATTTTCTAGTCTGTATATCTGTCTGTACAGATTCATTATCTGGCGCCCATAATGTGGTCAAATTCCACTTTCAGGAATCTCACAAAGCGCCCTTTCTTCTCCCGTTTTATTTCGTGGAATTGCAGAATGCCGTAAACAGAATCCCGTGTGAGACTATACTTCTTCATGGCTTCCTGCACGGTATAGTATTCTGAAGAATCATCTTCGGTTGTCTTCTTGGACAGATCGAAGTGAAGTTTTGAGTAGAATATCTGGCCGTGCTCTTTCTTTGAAGGGATGTTGTTGCGGTAAACATGTGAACGGATGGCTACACGTGTCATCCCATAGTTTTTCTCGATTTCTTCCGGAGTGTACCATTCGGTCAAGGCGTCATCCGTCTTATATTTGGCAAATGCCGCATCTATGTGCTTTTTACTGTAATAATTGAACTGGCGGATTCTGACTTTGGGAACATTGTTTTGCCGGGTATAGGTCCACACCCATTTGGCGTTGACTTTGTACTTTTCCGCAATCTGTTCAGCGGTATAATACTCGGTAACGTCAAATTCATCTTTTGGTCTGAGAACTTCATAAGGTTTTGTTTTCAGCATAAGTTCGATGTCGGTTCTTCTGATGAGCGACATTCTTGAACTCAGCCTTGATGCACGAAGTTTGTCCTCCTTTACCAGTTTATAGACATACTGGCGAGAAACGCCCATTAGTCTGGCTGCTTGAGAAAAGGTAAAGTATTCCTGGCTCTCCAGTTTGTTCTTTACCTCCATCATTTCCTGAAATTCGCGCATTTCCATTCTACGTTCCTTCATCCGGTGTTTATAACCTCTTTTGGAACATTGCGGACTACAATAATTGGTAGTGGTCTTTTTTGCCATGAAAGGCTTGCCGCACCACTGGCAGATTCTTTTTACTTCCATTTTTGTTATTCTCCATATTTTAGTGAAACATGAGCTTTTTACAGCTCGGATAATTTCCCTTTTTGTCTACTCACGTAAACCATTGTCAACACACGTCAACAAATGCGTCAGTGTGACATCGGGCAAAAGCCCTTAATTGTTCCGCGGTAGAAATACGGTAGAAAAATATGGTGAACAACAGTATCCAACTGTTTATAGCTGGATTTTTGGCAAATAAAAAAGCCGCTGAAAATCAGCGACTTCATTATAGTTGGTTCTAATTCGTTGCAGTTGATAACAATATCCTACTTACCGATGCAAAAGTGCTTAAAAATATTCCCCAGCACCTCATCCGTCTCAATCGTTCCGCCCACGATTTCTCCCAAGTGATAAAGACACTCACGAAGGTCTTGTGAAACCAGATCACCGGAGAGCTGCATGGCTAGTCCGTCTTGTACGCGGTGGATAGCTTCCAGCGCACGGCTTAGTGCTTCGTAATGGCGGATATTACTTACCACCACATCGTTCTGTGAGAGATCAGGCAGGGCAGCAAAGTCTACCAACTGCTTCTGAAGCTGAGAAAGTCCCTCTTTCTGCTTAGCCGAAAGGGAAAGCACACAAGCATCCTCCGGCAAGTCAGGGAGAGTAGCTTTCAGGCGAGCGAGTTGTTCATCTGCTGAAGAATCAGCCGATGAAAGCAAGTCCGCCTTGTTGAAGACAATCACCAAGTGCTTGTTCTTGCAGCGAGGAAGAATCTTGTCGGCCAACTGACGATATTGCTCTTCGGCACAAGTGGCATCAATAACCCAAAGCACGATGTCGGCCTGATCCAGCTTCTGGAAACTCCGTTCGATGCCTAAGCTTTCGATGGTGTCGGTTGTTTCGCGGATACCGGCGGTATCGATGAAGCGGAAGGTGATACCTCCAAGATTCATGGTGTCTTCAATGACGTCGCGGGTGGTACCGTGGATGTCGCTCACGATGGCACGTTCTTCGTTCAGGAGGGCATTCAGCAGGGTGGACTTACCGGCATTTGTTTCGCCGACGATAGCCACGGGCACTCCGTTTTTCAGGGCATTGCCCACGCTGAACGTATCTACCAAATGATGGATGACTTGCTCAATCTGACGGGCGATGTCTTCCAGCTCCGAACGGTCGGCAAACTCCAGTTCCTCGTGGTCGCTGAAGTCGAGTTCCAGTTCCATGAGGGAGGTGAGGTGGAGCAGTTTATCGCGTAGGACGGCCAGTTCACGGCTGAATCCGCCGCGCATCTGGTTCATGGCCATGCGGTGGGTAGCAGCGGAAGTGGATGCAATGAGGTCGGCCACGGCTTCGGCCTGGCTTAGGTCCATCTTGCCATTCAAGAAGGCACGCTGGGTATATTCACCCGGTCCGGCGGCACGGCATCCTTGGCGGATAAGAAGCTGCATCACTTGCTGGAGGATGTAGCTCGAGCCGTGGCAGGAAATTTCCGTAGAATCCTGACCAGTGTAAGAGTGAGGGGCACGAAAAAGGCTGACCAGCACTTCATCGATAATCTCTCCTTCAGGACTAAGGATGTGGCCGAAGGTGAGGGTATAAGGTGCGCGTTCAGCTAATGGCTTGCCGGAAACGGGCTTAAAGATGCGGTCGGTGAGGGTGATGGCTTCCGGCCCCGACACGCGGATGGTGCCGATGGCTCCGCCTTGAGCGGTGGCAATGGCACAGATGGTATCTTCAGTTTGTAATATGTTCACGTATATATGTCTTTTTAAAATCCTTGCAAAGATACGGTTTTCGGGTTACATCCGGAAGCGGAGCCGACAGATTTATGCGGGCTGGTAGAGGGTTTTCACCAGCAGATCGACTACTTTTTCGAGGTATTCACGATCGGTTTCATCGAATGTAGCCAGCTGGTCGCTGTCGATGTCAAGCACGCCCCGCACTTCTCCTGCGGCTATCATCGGCACGACGATTTCGGAACGGGAGAGGGAACTGCAGGCAATGTGCCCGGGGAACTTATCTACGTCGGGCACGAGTTGGGTACGGGCTTCAGCCCAGGCGGTGCCGCATACGCCACATCCTTTCTTGATGCGGTAGCAGGCCACGCTGCCCTGGAACGGGCCGAGGTGGAGTTCGCCTTCGTGTACGAGGTAGAAACCTATCCAGAAGAATCCGAAGGCTTCTTTCAGGGCGGCACTGGTGTTGGCCAGTACGCTGATTTCGTTTTTCTCACCTTCAATCAAAGGGGCGAACTGTTCGAGGAACTGAGCGTATCGCTGACGCTTGTCGGTAAGGGTGGATTTAAAACTTGCTTCCATGTGAGTGAGTTTTCAGACATAAAAACAGGTTCTCTCCCGAAGAAGAGAACCTGTTGATTCATAATAAGTTTGTTAGATTCTTTCAAGTACGACTTTAATCAGGTCGTCAATTTTGTTCTTGTATCCGGTGTTGGCTTCCTTGGCTACGCGGTTCGCAATGACCATGCACACGGTGGTAGCTTTATGGCCTTGCAGACGTGCCAGTCCGGCCAGTGCGGAACTTTCCATCTCGAAGTTGGTGATGCGGTGTCCCTGATATTCGAAGTTCTCGATTTTCTCGTTCTGGTGCGGGTCGGCCAGTGGAATACGGAGTTGGCGTCCTTGCGGACCGAAGAAACCGCCACAGGCTACTGTCACACCACGTACCATGTCCGTACCGGCGATACGGTCTACCAGTTCTTCGTTGGCATGAATCACATAAGGAGCCGGTGCACAGAGATTGCCCGTCCAACCTAAATGGTTAAGCAGAGCACGTTCCATGGGCAGATCGCACACCGCGTTACGTCCTTCGTAGAAGTTCAGGAGGCCGTCGAATCCTACGGAGATAGCGGAACAGATGTAGGTGCCTACAGGCGTATAAGGTTGCAAACCGCCGCAGGTACCGATACGCACAATTTCCAACTGACGGAAGGTATCGTTTTCTTCACGGGTCTGGAAATTGATGTTGGCCAGTGCGTCGAGTTCATTCATTACGATGTCTACGTTGTCGCATCCGATACCGGTAGAGGTTACCGTGATGCGTTTGCCCTGATAAGTACCGGTCACGGTACGGAACTCACGGCTTTCTACTTCGCATTCTTTGGTGTCGAAATGAGAGGCTACGAGAGCTACACGTCCGGGGTCGCCTACCAGGATGACTTTATCTGCCAGGTGTTCCGGTTTCACGTGGAGGTGGAACACCGAACCATCTTCATTGATGATCAGTTCTGAAGGAGGAAAATACTTTTTCATACGCATTTGTTTTTAGTTAGCAAGTTAAGTGTTTTGTTTCTGTCTTTTTATTTGCCGATGGGTTCATGTCCGGCCGGGTGTGAATCAGGGCGGGCAATGCTGCTCCGCATGTCGGTATCGGCCTGAATGTTCTTCATCCGGTAATAATCCATGATACCGAGGTTGCCGGTGCGGAAGGCTTCTGCCATAGCTTTGGGCACTTCTGCTTCGGCTTGAATTACGTTAGCACGGGCTTCTTCGGCTTTGGCTTTCATTTCCTGCTCCAGGGCAACAGCCATAGCACGACGTTCCTCAGCCTTTGCCTGAGCGATGTTCTTGTCGGCGTTGGCCTGGTCTATCTGTAAGGAAGCTCCGATGTTACGACCTATATCGATGTCGGCAATATCAATGGAAAGGATTTCGAAGGCAGTACCGGCATCCAGTCCCTTACGCAACACAAGTTTGGAGATGGAGTCGGGATTCTCGAGTACTGATTTGTGGTTTTCGGAAGAACCGATGGAGGAGACGATACCTTCGCCTACACGAGCCAGTACGGTGTCTTCACCGGCACCACCTACCAATTGGCGGATGTTGGCGCGTACGGTTACACGAGCTTTGGCTATCAACTGGATACCGTCTTTGGCTACAGCGGTTACAGGAGGTGTGTCAATGACTTTCGGGTTGACCGACATCTGTACGGCTTCGAACACGTCACGTCCGGCCAGGTCGATTCCGGTGGCCATCTGGAAAGACAGGTCGATATTGGCTTTTGATGCCGATACCAGCGCATGTACCACTTTTTCCACGTGTCCGCCGGCCATGTAGTGAGCTTCCAGCTCGTCGCGCGTAATGGTGCTCAGTCCGGCCTTGTGGGCTTCAATCATGGCAGGCACGATAACGTAAGGCGGTACGTTACGGATACGCATCAGGAACAGCTGGATAAGCGAAATCTTTACTCCTGACACCTTGGCCGAAAGCCAAAGAAAGAAAGGTACATAGTGAAAGAATATGACCAGGAAGATAATGGCACCTCCGGCCAGTATAAACGGAAGATAAGCGGGATTAATCATATAACTTAGATTTAAAAGTGAATACAAAAAGGGAGAGAGGGATTAGGCCTGCTTCACGTAAACAGTGGTTTCGTTGATGCGGACAATTTCTACCGGTGTTTTTTCGTCGATGAATCCGTCGGCCGATTGTACCTCGATGATGTGTCCGTTGAAGTCGGCATTACCTATCAGGGTCAGGCGGGTGACGCTCATGCCTTTGTCACCGGGTTTCAGGTCCATTCCTTCAAAAGGTGAGGGACGGTAGTCGAGCGTTTTCTTCAGCGACAGGCGGTCTACGGTCTTAGAGCGCATGAACCACCACGTTACGCCGATGATACCCAGCAGGGAAACTCCTAAGGTAATGAATCCTGCCTCCGAACCGAGTGATGTAAAGGCGGAATAGATGGCATACAGGATGCATACCGCCGACCCGATTCCCGCTATGCTGATGCCGGGAATCAGGAAGACCTCTATGGCAAAAAGTATCAATCCGCCTACGATGAGTGCAATGATAATCAGTGTTTCCATGGTTATGTGAATATTAAGGATTCTTGAGTTTGCGGATTTCCGTGTTCCGGATGTCAAGGGTCAGACGATCTATCTCCTCGCGCAATTCCTTTACCCGTTTTTCCTGGTCCAGTATGCCGGGAGTCAGCTGACCTTTTGTGCTCTGATTACCGGAAGCGTACTTGGCACGTACTCTGTCAAGTGCATCAATCATCGTATCCAAATCCTTTTCCTTCTGCTGGAGCAACTGGAATTTCTTCCGTGCATCGGCCGAACGGAAATCGCCAAGGGTGTGATAGATGGCGTTGTCGTCCACTACGAAACGGAAGTCACCTTTCTTCTGGGTTTCATTGCCTCCGTACATCACTTGTGCCAGTTGCTGTTTGGCGATGCGTACCTTGTCGGCATCGTTCCAGGTGTGACGGATACCATTCAGCATGGCAACGTTGGTCAGCAGCGCAGGATCGGTGGTGTCATAGTCGTACACCCGCTTGGAATTGTTGGGGGCAAACACGTACACACAGACTTTTCCTTCCGGCTGATAGCGGTCGGAAGCAAACCAGCCCAAGTCGTTGAAATCGTCGATGGCATACATGTAATCATTGAAAGGAGAGTTGAACGGTAATCCCATGTTGTCGGGCTTCAGGTAGCTTCCATCCTCTGCGTCATAGCGGGTAATGAAAATATCGTATCCGCCTAAACTGGCTTCGCCCTTGGCTGCAAAATACAAGGTAATGCCATCGGAGTTCATGAACGGATAGTTCAGGTCGGTACCCACCTCTTCCAGTCCTTTGACTTTCTCCGGCACACTCCAGTCTCCGCCTAATGTAGCGCTGGAGTACAGCACCTTCTGGTTGGTTCCCGGCAAACGGTGGGAAAGTATCTTCTTGTCCTTCATCCCGTTCGTAAATTCCGTGCAGTCGCTTTCTCCTGTCAAACCGATTTTTCCAGATTCTTCGTGGATTTTATAAGCTTCAAGAAAATTCGCTTTATCTACTACAAAACTATCAATTACGGCCACATTCTCTACGCCTCTTATCATGCGGGAACCCATGCGGTAGCGATTCATCAAATCTTCCACTTCAGAAGCATCACGATTTTTTCTTTCCAGCCAGTAAATATGTTCATCCAGATTCTCAATGGCTTCGTCGAAACGGTAGAGGTCGGCATACGCCTTGCTCAGGTAAAGAAAACCGTTGATTACCTTACGTTCGGCACTCTTTTCCAAATAAGGAAGTGATTCCTGCAGTTCGCCTGTCTCGTAACAGCATGCACCGTACCAGAAATTATAATTGGCATTCGAAGGAGACTGTTTCACCAGGCGCTTGAACACGGGTTTGGCCTTATCGAATTCTTTATTGTTGAACCATTTCTGGGCCTGGCTTAAGCTTTGGGCAGAAGTTCCTCCTGCCCAACAAAGAGCCAGCAGAGGAAGCAAATATCTTTTTTTCATCGTTTCTGTGTCTAAAAGTTTCTCAAATGTAGGAATATTCTTGGAATTATGCCATTTTCTGTTCTGCTATTTTTCATTCAGGCAGAACTTTTGTGTGTTTATTTTTGCGAATGTAGTAAATAATGTGCGATTGTCAAAGCGTACGCTCCGGCTGACTTGATAAAAATCTGTAACGAGAACCTGTGGTTCGGGCGTTTTTTCGTAAATTCGTCGCCGTTTTAACAACATACGATATGGGAAAAATGACGGAAGAGGACCGCCTGATGCGCCGCATCAACCAGCGGTTTATGAAAGGAGTGATGAATTACAAGCTGATAGAGGAGGGCGACCGTATTCTGGTGGGCCTTTCGGGAGGAAAGGATTCGCTGGCCTTGCTGGAGTTGCTGGCCCAGCGTTCGCGCATCTACAAGCCAAAGTTTTCGGTGGTGGCGGCGCACGTGGTGATGAAGAACATTGCTTATGAATCCGACCAGACTTACCTGCGCGAATATGCCGAAAGTTTGGGAGTGCCCTACGTGTGTTATGAAACGGAGTTCGATCCGTCGACCGATACGCGGAAGTCGCCGTGCTTCCTCTGCTCATGGAATCGCCGCAAAGCTCTTTTCACCGTAGCCAAAGAGCAGGGATGCAACAAAATCGCCTTGGGACATCACATGGACGACATACTGGAAACCCTGCTGATGAACATGACCTTTCAGGGAGCATTCAGCACCATGCCGCCGCGCCTGGTGATGCGCAAGTTCGACATGACCATTATCCGCCCCATGTGTCTGGTACACGAAGCCGACCTGAAAGAGATGGCCGCTCTCCGTGGTTTCCGCAAGCAGGTGAAGAACTGCCCGTACGAGAAAGATTCTCACCGTTCGGATATGAAAGAGATGTTGGCACGTCTGGAAGCCATGAATCCGGAGGCTCGCTATAGCTTGTGGGGAAGTATGAACAACATCCAGCATGATATGCTTCCGGTAGAGGAAGACGACTCACTCAAATAAATGTCAGTCGGCAGAGTGAAGAATCACCTGTTTGCCGGACATGGTGACTTTTCCTTCGGCAATCAGTTCTGACAAGGCACGGGCCAGTGACGGACGTGCCACTCCTAAAATAAAGGCCACTTCCTGCTGGTTGTGGATACCTCCGTGCATTTTCAGGTAGTTCAGCAGGCGTGATTTCAAACTTTGCAAAGCAAACTCGTTCAGTTTTCGGCTCAGGAACAAACTCCGGTCGGATATCGTGGCAATGAAATTCCGCATTACAGCCGGCTGGGCATGCATGAACTCCTCAAAACGTATCCGGTCCATGACAAGTACCTCACAAAGTTCTGTGGCTTCCACATTTACCGGAAAACGATTCTCCGAGGCATAGATAAAAGCCGGTGCCAGAATGTCGGGTGCCTTAATCCAGTCGATGGTGAGCTGCTTGCCTTCGGCATTCTCCATTTGTGTCCTCACGTGTCCCTTTATCAGAATAAACAAGGAGCGGCACACGTCACCCTGATGGGCGATGAATTCTCCTTCCTTATATGTGCGCAGACTGTTCGGGGCTTCACGGAGTAACTGATAAAGTGCCTCCGGGTCACAGCCTTCAAACAGGCTCATTCGGCTCAAAATTTCGGTATGCATCTTTCTTTTAACTTTTCTTTGGGTTACGTGTCACATAGGTGACAGAAATCCCGTGCAGGATTCCTCATCTTTGCGCAAACTTAATGAAAAATCAATAATAACCCAAGAAAGAATATGGAAGGAAATATGTTTTGTTACCAGTGTCAGGAAGCGACTAAAGGCACTGGGTGTGTGTTGCGAGGAGTGTGTGGAAAGAAAGATACCACCGCACGCTACATGGATTTGTTGCTCTTTGTGGTGCGCGGCGTATCGGTGGCTGCCGATGCCTTGCGCACGAAGGGATACGAAGTGGAAGCCGGTACGAATGAGTTTGTCACCGACGCACTTTTCTCTACAATTACCAATGCCAATTTTGACGATGAAAGTATCCTGGCTCGTGTGAGAAAGGGACTGGAACTGCGCGATCGTTTGAAGGCATGTGCCGTGGAAGCAGGTATCGTCCTACCGGAAGCGGATGAACTGACATGGAACGGTAAAGAGGAAGAATACCTGTCCAAGTCAGCTTCCGTAGGAGTGTTGAGAGAACCGAACGAGGACCTTCGCTCGTTGAAAGAACTGCTGATGTACGGACTGAAGGGAATGGCAGCTTACCACGAACATGCCATACGTCTGGGATTTGCCGACGAGGCCATTCATGCCTTTATGCAATCGGTTTTGGCGCGTATCACCACACAAACAATGGGAGCGGATGAACTGGTGGCTCTGGTACTCGAGGCCGGACAGCACGGAGTGCAGGTAATGGCTTTGCTGGACCGTGCCAACACCACTCGCTACGGGCATCCGGAACTGACGAAGGTAAACATCGGAGTAGGGAAGAATCCGGGTATCCTGATTAGCGGACATGACTTGCACGACTTGGAGGAGCTTTTGCGCCAGACTGAAGGTACGGGAGTAGACGTATACACGCATAGCGAAATGCTTCCGGGACATTATTATCCGGCCTTCAAGAAATACAAGCATTTTGTAGGGAATTATGGAAATGCCTGGTGGAAGCAGCGCGAAGAGTTTACGGCATTCAACGGCCCGATTGTGTTCACCACCAACTGTATCGTGCCGCCGCTGGAAAATGCGACTTATAAGGAGCGGATGTTTACGGCTAATTCGACGGGGTATCCCGGATGCAAGCATATTGCCACGGATGCCGAGGGACACAAGGATTTTTCAGAGGTCATCGCACTGGCCAAACAATGCCAGCCGCCTGTAGAGCTGGAGCAGGGAGAGATTATCGGCGGATTTGCCCATAATCAGGTAATGCAACTGGCTGACAAAGTGGTAGAAGCCGTGAAGAGCGGTGCCATTCGCAAGTTTGTGGTCATGGCCGGATGTGACGGACGTATGAAGAGCCGCGACTACTATGCTGATTTTGCTCAGATACTTCCGAAAGATACGGTCATCCTTACGGCCGGTTGCGCGAAGTACCGTTACAACAAGCTTCCGTTAGGTGATATTCAAGGAATTCCCCGTGTGCTTGATGCCGGACAATGTAATGACAGCTACTCACTGGCTGTCATTGCCCTGAAGCTGAAGGAAGTCTTCCAGTTGAACGACATCAACGAACTCCCCATTGTGTACAACATTGCCTGGTACGAACAGAAGGCGGTCATCGTCCTGCTGGCCCTGTTGAGTTTGGGCGTGAAACATATTCACCTGGGACCTACCTTACCAGCCTTCCTCTCACCAAACGTAGCCAAAGTACTGGTAGAACAGTTCGGCATCGGAGGCATTACTACCCCCGAAGCGGACATGAAACTGTTCGGTATCTGTTGACGGCTTAATACGATTTCTCGTTAGCCAGGTTCCAGGCGTTAAGGAAAGAAGCCTTGGTAATTTCCACCACCTTCTCCCAGTTCAGCTTGTCGGCATGGTCAGAAGGCTGGTGGTAATCCGGATGTCCGTCAGTGTGATACCAGATGATGGGAATGTCGTGCACGGCAAACGAAGCATTGTCGCTTCCTCCCACCGGACGGTCCCACGAGCGGTAATCCGGTTGCAGTTTCAACCCGTAACGGGCAATGTCATCCTTGAGCCACTGGCCCAGTGCCGGATGTGCTTCCGTATAGAAATACACCACGTGCTCAGGTTGTTCCGGCCGATTGTTCCGGCCAATCATATCAAAATTCAAATACCCTTTGATATCCTTTACAAAATCGCAGTGCTGCATGAAATACTTAGAGCCTAAGAGTCCTTTCTCTTCTCCATCCCAGAATGCGATGATGACGTTGCGCAGGGGCTTTTTGCCACTGGCCTGAAAAGCACGGGCAATCTGCATCACGGCAGATACACCCGACGCATTGTCATCGGCTCCGTTGTAAATCTTGTCACCTGCCAGTGTTTCATCAATGCCCAGATGGTCGAAATGTGCGCCTACCACTACGTACTCATTGGTCCGTTCTCCTGGAATCATGCCTAATACATTGGCCATGCGGAGCGAGCGGTGCGTACCCTGCTTCAGCTGGGCAATGGAATCAGGATGTACCTGCCAACGGCCTTTCTGCTGCCGTTCCTTAGCACAGGCTTCGAAAGGCTGGTAATACGAATCATCATACAGAGGAGCGATGCCGGCTTCCTGAAGACAGGAAACCAGGTAACGGGCTGCCACGCGCGAGCCAATCATACCGGCTTCACGTCCTTGCAGCGCGTCATCGGCCAGAAAGCCTACAATGGCCTCGGCAGAAGGGCGGTTGATACTCTTCAGACCTTTTTCTACGGCGGTCTGTGCCTGAAGGAAAGATGTACCGCATGAGCCTATCGCCCACACCAGTAGGAGAGAAGTGATTGTCTTTTTCATAATGAGAGCAAAAATAGGCAGAACTTATGAATTTCACAAACTTATCCTAAAAATTGAGATTGATTCCAGCCATCACAGTGGCACGCGGCATGGGATATCCGGCATTGATTTCATATTTCTGTGCCAACAAGTTTTCACCACGGGCCCAGATGTCCAGCCAGCGGTTCACACGGAAGGTGGCACGCAGGTTCCAAAGCACGAAATCTTCGGTCACCACGGGGTCCGTCTGCGTATAAAGTCCGACAATGTATTGCAGACCCGTAGATACGTTCCACCGCCCTTGCGAGAAACTAGCTCCGGCGTAAAGTTTATGTTCCGGAGCGGCGATGACCGGATTCTTCATGTGAAGGTAACTGTAATTTCCGTCTACCGACCAGTGGCGGTCGATACGGTAGGCAGCCTGTACTTCTACACCCGCATTCTCTATCTCTCCGGAGTTCTGGTTCAGCATACCACTTCCGTGAGGATTCGGCAACGTCTGGATAAGGTTCTTTCCGTCAATAAAGAACAGATTGACGCCATACTGCAGCCTGCCATTCATCAGTTGCTGTGAGAAGGCCAGTTCATAGTTCCACATAGATTCCGGTTGCAGGTCAGGGTTTTGTGGCGGGAACATGTACATTTCCCGAAGGATAGGGTAGCGGAAGCCTTTTGAAGCCGATGCCTTCAGTTCCATAGCTTGTGGCAGATGAAAAGCCAGACCGACCTGCGGCACCCATTCCGTTCCCACACGCGAATGATGGTCTACCCGAAGTCCGGCGTTGAACGTCAGCCACGAACGGATGTCCTGACGCAAGTCCACGTATCCGGCCAGTTCATCTTCCTGCTTATCCACCAGGTCGGCAGACGTACCCGCATTTTCTCCACTCACATACTCATTCCACGCATGTCCTCCGTAGCGGAACCAGTCAAAGCCAAAGGTAATGCGGTTTCCCTCGAAGAATTGGGTACTTTGATAGAGCGAAACACCCATCATGTGGTCACGTGAGTTGAAGCGGGCATCTTGCGGACCCTCTCCGGCAGAAGGAGTATATCCGTCGTTAATCCAGTGATTCCCCCAGTTATAGAAGAAGCTCCATGCGCCGGAAGTCTTTTCGTAGTGGTTTTCCATGGCAAAAGAAGTGACTCCGCGCGTAATGCGCTGGTCACCGTCGAGTAACGGGGCAGTTATCGGACCGGGATAGGAGGCATTAAAATGTGTCACGTTTACATCTCCACGCAGGTTCCAGTGCTCAGCCACTTCATATCCCAGCTTGGCATATCCACCGTACTGTTCAAATCCCATATCGGTCCGATGCCCGTCGGTACGATTATATGAACCCGATACCACGCTCGAGAACCGTCCCTTACGAACACGGTTGGTCAGTTCCGTTTCCAGCGTGTTATACGAACCATAACCCGCATGAAGATGTGTATCGACCCCGTCTTCCTGCATCTTCCGTGTCACAATATTGATCACGCCTCCCATAGCATTCGAACCGTAAAGTACCGAGGCAGGCCCTCTCAACACCTCTACGCGCTCAGCTAGAAACGACTGGTAGGCATCGGCTATCGGATGACCGAAAATCCCTGCATATTGTGGATGGCCGTCAATCATGACCATCAACCGGGCCGTACCTCCACTCAGTCCGCGCAGAGAAATGCCGCCCGCCGCTCCGGTTGACACACCGTAACCCATAATACCTCGCGAAGTAACAAAGAGTCCGGCCACCTGTTCAGTAAGCACGGGCAGCAAAGACGGTTGCAAGGCACTTTCTATCTGGGCGCGCCCCACTACCGACACGGTCTGTGAAAGATGCCGCACATCCGTTTCATGGCGTGCGCCGGTCACTACCACCTCATCTATCTGGTGAATCTTGCTTGTCAATGAAAGTGTATCTCGTTGTGGTTTCTGGGCCATTCCTGCATGGCAGGCCAGGCCGAGCAGTAAAACAGGTATCGTTCGTTTTTTCATTCAAGTCGTTAATTAAATGTATGCACGTAAAAGGATGCAAAAGTAAAAAATCCTATTAAAAAACAAATTGCTCAGAGCCAATATAATTGCCCCTGAGCAAAACCTTATTCTAATTCTTTTTATCAGGTTTTTTATTCTGCTAACGAGAGGGTTACGGTAACTTCTCCTTTGCCACCCAGCAAATCCAGCATCTCATTGCGGCTGGACACGCCATCCACCTTTCCCAAGCGGGTAAAGTTCCATGAATTCGTATCGTAATAAATAACAAACGAATTGCCCTGATACAGAATCAGGTCGCCGGGAGATGTGGTTGTCTGCCGGTCATTTCTTGGCAAGGAAAAGCCTAAAGAGCCCACCTTTTCCATATCTCCGTAATCATTCATGCGAATGTCTACACTTCCTTGCGCCAATTGTTTCATCAGCGCCTCTGTAGATGAATTCTTTACTAATGTAGCTGTAAAAGAGCGACCGTTCACGGTCAGTTTAAGTGTATTATTTTCCATAGGAGTATCTTCATTTTCATCGTTTTCAGGATGTTCATTGGTTTCATTGTCTCCGGCATTCCCCGACTGTTCGGGTGTGTTCATTTCAGGTGCAGACGGGGCATCGTCCGAAGGATTGCAGGCAAACAGGGTCATGCCGGCAAAAAGCAGAAGCGGGAATAACAAGATTCTCTTCATAAATAAAAATGTAGGTGACAGAAAAGGGAAGAGTGAAAGGTCATCGGCCCCGACAAAAGCGAGAAGCCGATGACGCTGGATAGATTATTGCAGTTTACTATATTCTTCGTCTGAGACAGGTTCCAGCCATTCGTTCGAAGTGTTTTCTCCTTCCATTTCGAATGCCAGGTGTGCAAACCAGCTGTCGGCTGCTGCCCCGTGCCAGTGCTTCACGCCGGCAGGAATATGAATCACCGTGCCCGGCAGAATCTGTACGGCAGGTTTGCCTTCTTCCTGATACCAGCCACGGCCAGCCACTCCGATAAGCATCTGTCCGCCGCCTTTAGTCGCCCGGTGAATATGCCAGTTATTGCGGCATCCCGGTTCAAAGGTCACATTGAATACCGGCACCTGTTCCTTCGAAACCGGAGCCAGGTAACTCTGACCGATAAAGTATTGTGCAAATGCTGTATTCGGTTCTCCGATTGGGAAAATCATTTCGCGCTGGAAAGCTGCCTTTGCCTCTTCTCCGGTTACATCTTCCGCCCACACTTCCTTGGCCTGACGGAAAGCGGCCCATGCTTTCGGCCATCCGGCATAAAAGGCAATGTGCGTAATGATTTCCGAGATTTCCGTACGGGTGATGCCGTTCTGCTTGGCAGTCTGCAAGTGATAAGTCAGTGAACTGTCGGTAATACCCTGACTGATAAGTGAAGTGATGGTGACCAGACTCCGGTCGCGCAGACCGAGTTTGTCGGTACGGCTCCACACCTCACCGAAAAGTACATCATCATTAAGTTCCGCGAATTTAGGAGCAAAATCTCCCAGCTGATCGCGTCCAGCCGTCTGTTTAATCGTTTCCTGTGCCATAATAGTTGTACTGTTTATTACCCATGCGGCAAGCGCAAGGACCATTTGTATTTTCATAATGGTATGAGTTATTGGTTTGTCTTCTTTTTCAATGGCAAAGTTAACCGATTAATATGGGGCGAATGTATACCATTTACAGATGTTTATACCCGAATTGTGGAAAGTGTTTTCAGGTATTGCATAATATTCGCTATAAAAATAGCCTTTTAGGAAATGATAACCTATCTGTTTTTCAGCTTTTTCTGTTCCTTTTCAAAATTCTCTAAGAAATGAATCTCTACAGGCGAAAGACTATAAGTAGTTCTTTCCTTGAACTTATCGTATTCCGTATCTGCTTTCTGCTTTGCCAACTCAGCAGAAATTTTTCCAGCATGGCTTAACAGCTCTTTTCCAGAAAGCTTTAGAAAATCGTCCAGCTTTTGAATCCAGTCCTTCATATACATGGGCTTGTGCGATTTAGCCTGAAGTTCGGCAAAATCCAAGTATAGACTGACGATTCTGTTGAGCGTATCCAACTCATCAGAAGAAAGATAGTTCTTCGCTATTTCTGCATCCGTACGTTTGGGCAATGATCCCGTCCATGAAGTCAATCCCATAAAATCTTTTTCAGCGTTAGCACGCTCGTATATAATTTCGGCAGCGGTATGACCATGTACAGAGAAATGCATTTTGTTTTGTACAGTCTTGAAGAACTGCATGGTAGCTTCAGTGCGCGGGTCATAATCAATGCTTAAGGCGTATATTTCAAGTATTTTGCGATAGAAAACCTTTTCCGAAGAACGGATGTCACGGATACGACTGAGTAGCTCGTCGAAATAGTTTCCTCCGCCAGCACTTTTCAGCAAATCATCGTTCATGGCAAATCCTTTTACTAGATATTCACGCAGAACTTGTGTAGCCCAAATTCTGAACTGTACGCCACGATGCGACTTGACACGATAACCTACACTGATTATCATGTCGAGGTTATAGTATGCCACCTGATATTTTTTATTGTCAGCGGCAGTTGTTGCAAAAAATGCAACAACTGAATCCGGATTCAATTCTCCATCCTCGAATACATTCTTTATATGTCTTGAAATAGTCGATTTGTTTCTCTGAAACAATTCTGCCATCTGGTCGGTAGTAAGCCATACTGTATCATTGCATAGCGTTACTTCTATTCTTGATTTGCCATCCTCTGTCTGGTAGAGAATTATATTTCCATTGTTAGGCTGCTCATTCATGGTTGATTTCCTTTTTTACGGATACACCTGTCACATTACTTGTAGAACAACTATCAAATAAGATTGAATATTTTATTTTTCCCAATGTTCAATCTTATTCCACAAAATGTTCAATCCACTGAACAAAAATGTTCAATCAATTTCAAAGATACAAAAATATTATTCTGCAAAAGAAAAAACCTCTTCTAAACAACCATTTACTCGCTTTCTACTATCGTTGGCTAGGTTGCGTCTTCGCATAGTCAAAATCAGAAAACAATTCTTTCTATTTGCCGCTGCACTCGGCTTACACTATCTTTGCACCATGAATTACCTGGAAGTGTTTGGAACCCTCGTAGGGTTAGTCTATTTATGGCTGGAGTACCGTGCCAGCATTTACCTGTGGCTGGCCTGTATTGTGATGCCTGCCGTCTATCTGGTGGTGTATTATCAGGCCGGACTGTATGCCGATTTTGGAATCAACGTGTATTACCTGCTGGCTTCGGTGTATGGCTGGATAGCCTGGAGCAGAGGAAGGAAAAAGAAGAACATACAGCAGGCTGAAGAAGAAACACCCATTACACGCATGCCGCGCAAGGTATATTTCCCCTTGACAGCCGTGTTTATTCTGTGCTGGGTGGTTATTGCCTGGATATTGATTACATGGACAGACAGCAGTGTGCCCTGGACGGACAGTTTCACTACGGCACTGAGCATCATAGCCATGTGGATGCTGGCTCGCAAATATGTGGAACAGTGGGGAGCCTGGATGATTGTGGACTGGGTGTGCTGCGGACTGTACATCTACAAGGGGCTGTATTTCACTTCGGCACTTTACGGGCTTTATGCGGTAGTGGCCTTTTTCGGATGGAGAAAGTGGCTGAACCTGATGACGGAACAGGCATGTGACCAAACTAATAAAGAGTAAAAACAATGAATGACATAAAGAATGAAAATGAACGACTGACTTTGCCGTTTGTTCCTGAAGCGGTGATAGTAGGAAACGGAGACTTCCCTTCACATCCGTTCCCATTGGCTGTGCTCGATCAGGCACCTTGTGTGGTGTGTTGCGACGGAGCAGCGAATGCGCTGGCCGACAGCGGACGTGTGCCCGACTGGATTGTAGGCGACGGTGATTCACTTTCGGAGGAGAACCGGATTCGTTTCCACGACCGGATTCATCGTATCCCGGACCAGGAGACCAACGACCAGACTAAGGCGGTGATGTTTCTGCTTTCGCAAGGGATAAAGCGAATTGTCCTCGTAGGGGCTACGGGTAAACGGGAGGACCATACACTGGGAAATATCAGTCTGCTTATGGAATATCAGCAGATGGGGGCGGAAGTGGTGATGCTGACCGACTATGGTTTCTTCATTCCTGCCACAGGTGATAAGGTATTTGCCGGATTCCCCAGACAGCAGGTATCTGTCTTTAATTTTGGGGCAATACAACTTCGAAGCGAAGGATTAAAATATCCTATCTATGATTTTCACTCTTTATGGCAAGGTACGCTTAATGAAGTGGAACACAGCAGTTTCCGCATTACAGCGAAAGGAAGTTACCTGGTGTATTGTACCTACGAACCAAAGGCGTAAAAAACGTAAGTGCGTTTGACTCAAAACGTCAAAGAGTTTTACTTCAAACGCAAGTACGTTTGGGCTCAAATGTCCTTACGTTTTCCCTGAAACGTACTTGAGTTTTCCAGCAGACCTCTTTCTGTCTGATTTTTAAGTTAATAAATCATTAGCAATCTTGCTTTTCTCCGGTGAAAATACTAAATTAGGGCATCGTGAATTTTAAATGTAATGCCTATGAAAAAGTATGTAGCTGAACTAATCGGAACTATGGTTCTTGTACTGCTGGGCTGCGGTAGCGCCGTATTTGCAGGAGGAGTGGCCGACACAGTGGGTGCCGGTGTAGGAACCATCGGAGTGGCCATGGCATTCGGTCTTTCTGTCATCGCCATGGCATATACCATAGGAAACATTTCCGGCTGCCACATCAATCCGGCCATTACACTGGGTGTATGGCTGTCGGGAGGCATGAAAACGAAACGGGCGTTGATGTACATGCTGTTTCAGGTTGTGGGCGCCATTATCGGTTCACTGATTCTCACGCTGCTGGTATCGACCGGTGCACACGGAGGACCGACAACCACAGGTTCCAACAGCTTTGCATCTGATGCCATGGGGCAGGCGTTTCTGGCCGAAGCCGTGTTTACCTTTATCTTTGTGCTGGTGGCGCTGGCTGCCACGGACGAAAAGAAAGGGGCTGGCAATCTGGCCGGACTGGCCATCGGACTTACGCTGATACTGATTCACATCGTGTGTATCCCGATTACGGGCACATCCGTGAACCCGGCACGAAGCATCGGACCGGCTCTGATGGAAGGCGGACAGGCCATCGAACAGCTCTGGCTATTTATCGTGGCACCTTTCGTGGGAGCGGCTTTCAGTGCGCTGGTGTGGAAATTCCTTCGTACTGAATGAGTAAAGACACGAGGATAGCATGTCTTTTTCATTTAAAAAACGTATCTTTGCAGCCGATTTTTAAATAAGGAAAAAGATATGCTATCACAAGGTATTTATTCGATTGTTTTACTGATTTTCTCGAACATCTTCATGACGTTTGCCTGGTATGGCCATTTGAAGATGCGTGAAGAGTTCAGCTGGTTTGCTTCACTGCCGCTGATTGGGGTGATTGCGTTCAGCTGGGCCATTGCTTTTTTTGAATACTGTCTGCAGGTTCCGGCCAACCGTCTGGGGTTCAGAGACAGTGGAGGACCGTTTGACATCATGCAGCTGAAAGTGATTCAGGAGGTGATTACGCTGGCCGTGTTTACCATTTTCTCCATGATTGCGTTCAAGATGGAGCTGAAATGGAACCACCTGGCTGCATTTTTCTGCCTGATACTGGCTGTGTATTTCGTATTCAAGAAGTGAGATAAGACGCTTGTCAGTTCTGCTGTTCGCGTAGGCGCTGGATTTCACGCTGCACGTCGTACTGGTTGTTTCTGACTTTATCTTTTCGGAAGAATTCTTTTCGCCGGATGGAGTCCTCGGCTGCTTTCTGGCGAATGTATTCATACAAGTTTCCCGCATCCTCCGCCTGCGCTGGTTGCGGGTTTTTCTTTTTCTCCACTTTTACAGTATCGGGCTGGGGCTCCGCTTGTTTCTTTACGGAATCAGGCACGGCGTAAACGGGCAGGAGAGGAGCTGCCGAAAAAGCCGGCTGAAAGGTGAGCAATGTCTGCGTGCTGTCGGCTGCCTGCTGTTTACGGAGCTGACGGTAGAAGTTGGGCACTTTCATGCTGTCAGCTGCCGTAGGCTGATAGTCAGCATAGGTTTTCCAGGCATTGGCATGCTTGCGGTTGTGTGCCAGCATGCGCCCGCGACGGGTCATGTTGTCATAGATAAAGCCCATGAAATCGAGTCCGCCAATGGCAAAACTCGGACCTGCTGGTGAGGAAACACTTTCATACATCCGTCCGGTAGAAGGTACAATGCTGCGTCCGTATTCCTCATCTGCATATATGCGATTGGGATTGAGTGTCCAGGAGATTTTCCACTGCTTGGGCCGTCCGGCCATCAGTACATCATACACCGGGTCTTCTCCGAAACGGGTCCAGATGGTGTAAGGTTCCATGCGGACATAACTTTCCGGTTTCCATACTTTGGTGGTATCAATCAGGCTGCGGGGCACTTTCAGGTCCACCTTGAAGTCCATCCATTTTTTGTTCAGCGGGGCTTCCAGCGGTTGGTTTTCCTGTTTGGGCAGGGAATTGAAATCGAATTGAATCATTTTCACTGCATCCATGTTGAGTTGCAGTTCCTTTTCCTGCTGCTGGCTCATGGCGGGCAGGATACCGACTGTACATAGCATCAGAGTCAGCCGGGATGATAGATGTAAAGAGTAGTTCATGTCGTGCGCGTGTTTATAGTCCTTTTACTCGTCCTCCCTGCATCCAGCACTTGCGATAGTAAGGCTCTTCCAGCCGGCTGACAATGACGCCGGAACTGGTGCTGGCATGCACGAATTTTCCGTCTTTCAGGTAAATGCCTACGTGATTGGCGACGCGTTTACGCCGTCCGTTATGAAAGAACACCAAGTCGCCTTCCTTTAGCTGGCGCTTGGATATTTTTCGGCAGTCTTCCGTACGCTGGGCGTCGGAATTGCGTTGCAGTTTCTTGTGGTACACTTTTTTATAGACAGCAGACGTGAAGCCTGAACAGTCCGTTCCCCGGTGAGTGGTTCCTCCGTGGCGGTAGGGCACGCCAATCCAGTCGGCCACTTCCACGTAGAGACGATGATTGTCGTCGGCATCGATGTCCATTTCCAGTCGCACAGCTGCACGCGCCAGTTCACGGTAGTCCACGCGCGGAGCACGTGTGCCACACGAGGATAACAAAAGTGTGCACACCGCGAACAGCATGCACACTGAAAAACGAGTGAAGCGGTATCTGTACATAGTTGTTTGTTTTGAACAAATGTACATAATATCCTCGTTACATGGATAGGTACTTAGGGTATTTTAGAACCTGTTGAAGATTCTTTTATTTTATTCTTTTACCTCGAAATAGTTTTCCAACTCTACTCCGGCGGCCCCGTCGGTATTGTCAAGGTCGCGGAGCAGATGCCCCTGTTCTAGCAGTACGATACGGGTACTGAGGTCGACGGTGTGGCTCAAGTTGTGACTGGACACAAGAATAGTGGCCTTTTGTTCTTCACAATAGTGCTTGAGGAGATGCTTGAGCAACGATTGTGAAGTAGGGTCGAGGAAATTGAACGGTTCATCCAGAATGACGAGTTTCGGATTGTGCAGCAGGGCGGTGACAATACCCGTCTTCTGCTTGTTTCCGGCCGAAAGGTTGCGGATGTATTTCTTTTCTTTCAGGATTTCATCGCCCAGAAAACGTTCATAGCGATAAATCCGTTCATGAAGGGTGGCTGCATCGAATCCGTACATGCGTCCGCAGAACTGGAAATATTCTTCGGGGGTAAGGTAATCTATCAGAAAACTCTCGTCCATATAGGCTCCCACATGCGACTTCCAGTCTTCACTTTGTGACACGTCGGTTCCGTCTAGGCATACATTTCCGCTGTCGGCTTTCAACAGGTCGAGCATCAGGCGGAACAGAGTGGTTTTCCCAGCCCCGTTATTACCCATCAATCCCAGAATTTCAGGCCCCTGTAGGGTGTAGTCGGGAATATCGACAGCCGTCTTGCTGCCATAGGTCTTTTTCAGGTTATGTATCTTGATTTCCATAAAAATTCATTGATTGGTTACAGATAAAAAATCACCTCGTTTCGCGAAGGTCTTCCATGAGCGAATGCCGCTTCTGAAATACTTTCCGGTAGAGTAGCTTGCACCAAAGGGGATGAAGCACGATGCCCGGTACCCCCAGCAGGGTGCAGACCAGATAGGCTGTGGAAGGCTCCATCCAAAGGAGCAGTATGCGACAAAGTGCCATCGGTACAAAGAATGCAAAAGCCACAGCCAGCATCTGGAAAGGAGAGTTCCACTGGCCTTTTCCCATGAGGGAAGCGTCCAATGGAGCGGTCTTCCGGTTTACAAGGGCCAGCAGCATAATTACCGGAAAGGTAACGCCGGCCGTGTAGACCAGTTGACTGACAAGCATACTGACGGAACAGTTACTCCAGATAACGGAAGGCAAAAGACATACCAGCGGAATAAGCAGCAAAAGGCAATAGACATAATATTTAGCTCTGAACAGATGAAGCAGGGAATCACGGCGCATCATCAATCCGTCAAGATAAGCTCCTTCGTAGGCCATGATGCGTGACAGAATGCTGATAGCATATCCCGTAAAGCAATAAATGGAGTACAAGTATAGCGTGAACCAGGTTGCTTCTTCCGTGTGGCTCATACCAAACAAGGCAAGGGCAAATAGCACGATAACAATACTCATCATCTGAAAGTTCTTCCGAGGAGCCTTGTTACGGAATATCATCTTCAGTTCCAGTTTCATGTATTCGCCTGTCAGTCCGAAGTGGTTCAGAAAACGGTAGCGTCCGGCATGTTTTACCTGCGGCATCTTTTCCCGGCGGTTCAATTCGCTGTAAATGCAGGCCATCTGCACACGGCTGTTCAAAAAAGCCAGCAGGGCTATGACGACCAGTATTCCCAGATAGGCCAATATTCGCCCCTGAATGAGGGCCTCGCCTAACGCCATGGAGAAATCGCTGACGTATGAATAGAAAAATCCTCCTACTGCCAGCAGGACATAGCATCCCACGGGAAGCAGTACCCAGACTATGTGGCGACGCTGCAATGTGCGCACCAGTACACTCCAATAGGCGTTGGCCACCATCAGAAGCCAGATTCCGAGTGCATAGCACACCACACCGGTTACACCATAGAAACGTACCACGGTCATGGCGGCAAAGGGGACGAAGAAAAAGAGCCAGAAGAGATTGAATGCTTTCAGTCCCACCTGTACGAGCAGGACATTGATGAGCTGTTGCTTTTTAATCGGCAGCAGCAGGTAGGGTTTGATTTGCTGCACAGGAGTAGGAAAAAGAAAGCGCAGCAGAAAATCAATGAACAGGAAGCCTGGCAGACAGGCATTGAGCATATCGTAGGGTTCCATTGTGGGGAATCCTTCTTCAAAAGCAATGGGCAGCGTAACCCCAATCAGAATGAGGTACGCTGCCCAGAATGCAGTAAACAGATAAATCAGAAACTTGGCAAAGCGGTTCCTGTCGTACATCGGGTTCCGCTTTGCGGCAAGTTTTTGATTCCTCCGTATTTCGGTTAATAACATAATCGGAGTAATTTCACGGTTTCATTATTTCTGTACCGGAGAACTCATGCTGACTTCCACTTCGTTCTTCTGTCCGAAGAAAGTCTTGGCAAAGGCTTTCAGGTCGTCACCGCTAATAGCATTTACTGTGGCTTCGTATCCGGTATTCATATCCAGATTTTCCCAGTAGTAAGTGTTCAGGATATTCATCCAGTAACCGTTTTCTTTCTGGTTCTGCTTGTAAGTCTTCAGCATGTATTCCTTCACCTTGCTCAAGTCTTCGCTAACCGGACCTTTTTCGATGAATTCCTGAATCCCTTCGTTAATCAGTTTCACCATTTCTTCACGACGGTTCGGGTCAGTATCGAAGTATACCTGGAAGGCACCTTTCTCTGTCGGATATTTGCTCAGGCTTCCGTTACAGCTTACACCGTATGTACCACCGGCATCTTCACGTACGGTACGCAGGTAAACCATGTTCAGCAACTGACCAAGCATGCTCATCTGCAGGTTGTTCTTCAAATCATATTTGCAATCGCCAGAATATACCATCAGCACGGTAGCCTTCGGAGTTTCCAGTTCCTTCACGAAGTTGTTTTCAAAGTGTCCTTTACGGATGGCCATACCTGTATCGCGGAATTTTTCGTTTCGCTTGGTAGCTGGCAGTGCACCTAGATACTGTTCGATAAGCGGAGTAGCTGTTTTTGCATCTACGTTACCTACCAGAATGAAGGTAAAGTCGCTGGCATCCGCAAAACGGTTCTTGTAGAGTTCCATCACTTTGTTGTAGTCAATCTTGTCGAGCATGTCGGCTTTCATAGACAACGCACGCGGATGACGGTTGTAAAGTGCTACGTTAATAGAATCGCTGAATGCAGTCATCGGGTCTGCTTCCTGATTAGCCAGAGCAGCCTTGTTACGTGTGATGAAAGAAGTGAAGGCTTCCTGGTCCATACGCGGTGCAGTGAAGCGCAGGTAAGTCAGCTGCAGCATGGTTTCCAAGTCTTTCGGAGAGCAGCTTCCTGACAATCCTTCTGAATAGGTGTTAACCATTGCGCTGGCTGATGCCATCTTTCCGGCCAATACTTTATCCAGGTCTACAGAATTGAAGTTGCCCAGTCCACCCAATGAAGCAATCTGGCTGATCAGAGCGAACTGCAATACATCTTTATCGTTGAACAAAGAAGTTCCACCCGGACTGAAGGCCTGCATGCGTACTTCGTCAGCCTTAAAATCTGTCGGCTTCAAGATGACACGCACACCGTTGCTCAGTGTCAGGATAGTAGAACCGAACACACCCTGTTCTGTTTTCACTACCTTTCCAGCCTGCGGTTTTTCCTTCATCAGCGGTTCATCAGATACCTTGTCTACATAAGCTGTCAGCTTTTCAGCCTTTACCTTGTCGATTACGGCTTTCAGTTCAGCTTCAGTCGGGTATTTCATACCGTCTTTCTCCGGACAGAATACGCTCAACACGATGTTTTTCTCTGTAATAAGCTGCTTCATTACTTGATTAACGGCTTCTACCGGAATGTTCGGCACAATCTGGTTCATGATGGCATATTCATTTTCAATGCCCGGAATCGGTTCATTGTCAATAAAATGACGAACGTATTCATTTACATAGCTGGCATTACGCTGCTTGTTACGTTCATTGTAAGCAGATTCCAGTCCGCGCAGGTAGTCAGCTTTCGCACGGGCATATTCGCTGGCTGTGAAACCAAACTGACGCACGCGTTCAATTTCGCGCATCAATGTTTCTGTGGTCAGGATGATGCCGTCTTCCTTGGCTGCAGCAAAGGCCGCAAATGCTCCTTTTGTCTTAGCTACCAGGTAATCTCCATCCTGTACACCTGCTTCAATGAACGGCGGGTTAGCCTGCTGGGTCAGCTCGTTCAAACGGCTGTTAAGCATGCTTTCGATAGAAGAAACCATGTAGTTCATAACCAAATAACCCATGTTGTTCTTCTGGTCGTTAGGCACTACATCGTGTTTGTGGAACAGATATACGATGGGCACCTGCTGTTCCTTGTCTTTTGCCACGGTAATGATAGGTTCATCATTGTCGGGCACAGGGAAGTATTTACGTTCTGCAGCGTTGGCCGGCATTTCAATCGGAGAGAACAGCTTCTTGATTTTTGCTTCAATGCTGTCCACATTGATGTCGCCCACTACCACGATACCCTGCTGGTCTGGACGGTACCATTTTTCATAATAGTCTCTCAATGCCTGATAGGGAAAGTTGTCTACCACTTCCATTGTTCCGATAGGCAGACGGTAGGCATACTTGCTGTCTTTATACATGGCAGGGAATACCTTTTCATACATACGCATCATGGCTCCTGTGCGTGTACGCCACTCTTCGTGAATAACTCCACGCTCCTTGTCGATTTCTTTCGGAGCAAGCGTCAGGTCGTTGGCCCAGTCGTGCAAAATCAACAGACAAGAGTCTACGATTCCGTCACGGATAACCGGTACGTTAGAAATATTGTACACGGTTTCATCTACTGAAGTATAAGCGTTCAGGTTGGCTCCAAACTTCACACCGATAGTTTCGAGGTATTCACGAAGCAGGTTGTCGGGGAAGTGAGTGGTTCCGTTGAAACACATGTGCTCCAGGAAGTGTGCCAGACCACGCTGGTTGTCTTCTTCCAGGATAGAACCCACTTTCTGTGCAATGTAGAAGTCGGCCTGGTTGTCGGGCAACTCATTGTGACGGATGTAGTAAGTCAATCCGTTTTCTAACTTACCGATACGCACGTTGGGATCGGTCGGAATGGGCGGCATCTGCTGGGCGAATGCGGTCATGGCACCTCCCACTAAAATTACCGCCGCAAAAGTTCTTTTTAATTTAAAAACTTTCATCGTAATTTTTATTTAGGTTGTGAGTAATCAGAGAAGTCCGTTAGCAGACAAATAACGTTCTGCCTCAATGGCTGCCTTACATCCGCTTCCGGCTGCTGTAATAGCCTGACGGTAATGCGGGTCAGCTACATCGCCTGCAGCAAATACGCCCGGAATACCCGTACACGGAGTATTTCCTTCGGTGATGATATAACCGGTTTCATCGGTTTTCACCCATGGCTTGAAGATATCGGAATTCGGCTTGTGACCGATAGCCAGGAAGAATCCGTCAATAGCCACATCGTAGCGTTCTTCGTCGGCTTCACCCATGCGTTTCACTACGTGCATGCCTTCCACACCGTTATTGCCGAACAGGCCTACAGCATTGTGTTCAAACAATACGGTAATGTGCGGATGATTCAGTACACGTTCCTGCATGATTTTAGAAGCACGAAGGAACGGCTTACGTACCACAAGGTATACCTTGCTGGCCAGTCCTGCCAGGTATACAGCTTCTTCGCAGGCTGTATCGCCACCGCCCACTACAGCTACGGTTTTCTTGCGGTAGAAGAATCCGTCGCAAGTAGCACAGGCACTGACACCCATACCCGCATATTTCTTTTCATCTTCCAGTCCCAGATATTTAGCAGTAGCGCCGGTAGAGATAATAACCGTATCAGCGGTGATTTCCTTTTCATCGTCTACTACAAAAGTATAAGGGGCCTTGCTCAGATCGGCTTTAGTCACAATGCCGTTGCGAATATCGGCGCCGAAACGTTCAGCCTGTCTTTTCAGGTCGTCCATCAGCACCGGACCGGTTACCCCATCCGGATAGCCGGGAAAATTTTCTACTTCGGTGGTTATAGTAAGCTGACCGCCGGGTTGTATTCCTTCATAAAGCACGGGAGAAAGATTGGCACGGCTGGTATAGATAGCGGCCGTGTATCCTGCAGGACCTGATCCGATGATCAGGCATTTTACATGTTCTTTTGCCATAAATTTGGAATAATGTTTGTCTTAATTTGAGTAATTGTAAAGCAAAAGTATATATTTTTTAGAATAGTCCTTTTATTTATTCAAAGAATTTACCGAAATATGCATTCTTTATTCATTCTTATTCGCCCTTTGAAGGGGGATTTTTATTGCATAAATGAAAAATAGATGCTAACTTTGCCCGTCAATTAGATAAAACTAACATTTAATAAAGATATGTTTAGAAGTCATACTTGCGGTGAGTTACGACTCGCCGATGCAGGCAAGAACGTGACACTGGCCGGATGGGTGCAGCGTGCACGTAAGATGGGAGGAATGACATTTGTGGACCTCCGCGACCGCTATGGTATTACGCAGCTCGTGTTCAATACAGAAGTGAACGCCGAACTTTGTGAGCGTGCCAACCACCTGGGACGTGAATTCGTGATTCAGGTGAAAGGAACTGTAAGCGAACGTTCCAGCAAAAATGCCAATATCCCGACGGGAGAAATTGAAATCATCGTATCGGAACTGAATATTCTGAATTCAGCCCAGACACCACCTTTCACCATTGAAGATAATACGGACGGGGGAGATGACCTTCGTATGAAATACCGTTATCTGGACTTGCGCCGTACTGCTGTACGCAAGAATTTGGAACTCCGTCACCGCATGACGATGGAAGTACGCCGTTATCTGGATAGCAAAGGCTTCCTGGAAGTGGAAACTCCGATGCTGATTGGTTCTACTCCGGAAGGTGCACGCGACTTCGTGGTTCCTTCACGTATGAATCCGGGACAGTTCTACGCATTGCCTCAGTCTCCGCAGACTTTGAAGCAGCTGCTGATGGTTTCCGGCTTCGACCGTTATTTCCAGATTGTAAAATGTTTCCGTGATGAAGACCTTCGTGCAGACCGTCAGCCTGAGTTCACACAGATTGACTGCGAAATGAGCTTCGTAGAACAGGAAGACATCATCAATACTTTTGAGGGTATGGCCAAACATTTGTTCAAGGAACTTCGCGGAGTGGAACTTACAGAACCGTTCCTGCGTATGCCGTGGGCAGATGCCATGAAGTATTACGGAAGTGACAAACCGGATTTACGTTTCGGCATGAAGTTCGTCGAACTGATGGATGTGCTGAAAGGCTATGGTTTCTCTGTATTCGACAATGCAGCTTATATCGGTGGTATCTGTGCAGAAGGTGCAGCTCACTACACTCGCAAGCAGCTGGATCAGTTGACAGAGTTCGTAAAACGTCCGCAGATTGGTGCTAAAGGTATGGTATATGCACGTATTGAAGCAGACGGTACCGTGAAGTCAAGCGTAGACAAGTTCTACAGCCAAGATGTGCTGCAAAAGATGAAAGAAGCATTCGGTGCTAAACCGGGTGACTTGATTCTGATTCTGAGTGGTGACGATGCCATGAAGACCCGCAAGCAGCTTTGCGAACTGCGTCTGGAAATGGGTAACCAGCTGGGCTTGCGCGACAAGAACAAGTTTGCTTGCCTGTGGGTAGTAGACTTCCCGATGTTCGAATGGAGCGAAGAAGAAGGCCGTCTGATGGCTATGCACCATCCGTTCACTCACCCGAAAGACGAGGATATTCCTTTGCTGGATACCGATCCCGCAGCTGTACGTGCCGATGCATACGACATGGTCATCAACGGTGTGGAAGTTGGTGGTGGTTCTATCCGTATCCACGACTCTGCATTGCAGGCTAAGATGTTCGAGATTCTGGGATTCACTCCAGAGAAAGCACAGGAACAGTTCGGCTTCCTGATGAATGCCTTCAAGTTTGGTGCACCTCCTCACGGTGGTCTGGCATACGGACTTGACCGTTGGGTATCTTTGTTTGCCGGTCTGGATTCTATCCGCGACTGCATCGCTTTCCCGAAGAACAACTCCGGACGTGACGTGATGCTGGATGCTCCTGGCTTCCTCGACCAGAAACAGTTGGATGAACTGAATCTGAAAATTGATCTCAAGGAAAATAATTAATAACGTTTCAAGGAAAAAGACAAGAAAGTAACCGGATGAAGGAATCGGTACGGATTATACGCTTTGCAATAGTAGGAACGCTCAATGCCCTGATTGCAGCTTTCGTGGTATGGCTGTTGATGCACATCGAGGGCGAGAGTTATATTATAGCCAATATATGCGCATACATCGTAGCACAGATACACAACTTTATCTGGTGTAAATACTGGATTTTTCCGCTTGAAACAGATGACAAAAAAAATAGCATCTGGCATCAGATGCTATTTTTTATTGGTGCTTTCGCACTGGCTTATAGTGCGCAGTTTCTTTTTCTTCTTATGCTCGTGGAGCTTCTTCACTGCAATGAATACCTGGCACAGTTCCTCGGACTCTTTGTCTACGGTGCCGTCAATTTCATTTGCAATCGCCGCCTGACTTTCCGCTAGGCCATCTTCATCAGATTTTCTTCTTCAATGTAGTGAAGTTTCTTTTCCAGTATCACTTCACGCGTTTTCTCCGTGTTGTCGGTACGGAACACCAATATACCTTTTCCTCCCAGCAAGAAGGAATAGAGGTAGGAGATACCTATGCCTGTTTCGCTGAAACTGCGGATGGCATCGGCAGCCCGTCCCGGCTCATTATCCAGACTGATAGCAAACACTTCGGATACGTTGGCTGAAATGCCTGCATCCTTCAGTACCTCGTAGGCACGCAATGGTTCAGAACAGATAATACGGTAGATACCGTACTCTACGGTATCGGATATGGTAGAAGCAATCAACTGGATATGCGCTTCTTTCAGTAGTTCAAGCACCTGAAGCAGTGTGCCCGACTTGTTTTCTACAAAAACAGATAGTTGATGTATGGTCATATTCTTTTATGTTTAAATCAATGTTTTTCGTAAATCTTTCACGCGCACGGCTTTTCCTTCCTGTACGGGCAGGCTTCCTTTAGGCACCAGTTTCACGCGCGGGGTAATCAGGATTTCGTCTTTCAACTGTCGGGTAATTTCCTTGGTCAGATTCTGAAGGAATCCATAGTCATCGGTAAAGTCATTCAATTCTACTTCCACCGTCATCTCATCGTTCGCATCAAGGTTGGTCAGCGTAATAAGGTACTCATTGCCCAGTTCCTTGAACTGCAGCAAGATGTTCTCTATCTGAATCGGGAAGATATTGACACCCTTGAGAATCATCATGTCGTCACTGCGGCCTTTCATTCGGTCAAGACGCTTGTGATGGCGTCCGCAAGGACAATCGCCCGGAAGGATACGGGTCAAGTCGCGCGTACGGTAACGTAGCAGCGGCATTGCTTCACGGTTGATGGTGGTGAGCACCAGCTCGCCCACTTCGCCTTCGGGTACTGGTTCCAGTGTGACAGGATCCACAATCTCTACGATATAATAATCCTCCCAAATGTGGAGTCCGTTCTGTTCCATGCATTCAAAAGCAACCCCCGGGCCACACATTTCCGACATACCGAAAGAGTTGTAGGCTTTCACGCCCAACATCTGTTCAATACGGCGACGCTGTTCGTCAGAATGCGGTTCGGCTCCGATAATCAAGGTCTTCAGATGGGTATCGCGGCGCGGGTCAATGTGCATCTCTTCCATCACTTCATACAAACGGCCGGCATAACTCGGGATGGCATGAAGAGCGGTAGTACCAAAGTCGGTGATAAACTTAATCTGCCGCTTGGTATTGCCGGCAGCAGCCGGAACAGTCAGCATACCCAGACGTTCGGCACCATACTGGAAGCCCAGTCCTCCGGTAAACATACCGTAGCCGGAAGAGTTCTGAAAAATATCTCCCTTACGCAGTCCCACCATATACAGACAGCGCGCCACGGCATTGGCCCATTCTTCCAAATCGTGCTGTGTGTGCAGAATCACAGTAGGAGTTCCTGTGGTACCACTGGAAGAATGGAGACGGACCACCTCTTCCAAAGGCACGGCAGAAAGCCCAAACGGATAATGGTCGCGCAAATCCTGTTTGGTAGTGAAAGGAATTTTCTGTAAATCCTCCAGTGACTGTATATCTTCCGGTTTGATGCCGCATTGCTGAAAGCGTTCTTTGTAGAACGGAGAATGCATACAACGGTCGATGGTTGCTTTCAACCGTTTCAACTGAAGTTTCTCAATGTCCGTTCTCGACAAGGTTTCCACTTCAGGATGCAAGTACATTTGGTCGTTTTTCATATTATTTTTCGTTGTTTGATGCACAAATATAGAAATAATAAACTAAAACCAAACAAAAACTTTCATTTTTCTTTTAAGACTACTCAAATGATTCAAATTTCGTCAGGATTACATCTGAACATGTATCCTCCTTATGCGGAAAAACAGGGAATACCATTTCCGGTCCTATATGAAAAGAGCCACTGCGAATCCCTCTTTTACGAAAGAATGCAGTGGCTCTTTTTATATCTATCAAGCCTACGTGACTTTAAAGGCCTTATTCAAAGCTTCCGTAACGTGTAGGCAACAGTTTACGGTCGCCCAATGTATTATCGATACGTGCTACGTTAATCCAGAATTTGTTGTCTCTTACACTCTGAATCGGATAAGCCGCCTTGGCACGTCCATAAGGATGAGTCCAAGCATCTCCCACAATCTCGTACTCCGGATGAGGAGCATTCACCAATACGTTGTCTTCTTTGTCGGCCTTTCCAGTCTCAATCTCTGCAATTTCTTCACGGATATGTACCATGACATCCACAAAGTTGTCCAATTCTGCCAGACTTTCACTTTCCGTCGGTTCAATCATCAGCGTACCGTGTACAGGGAAGGAGAGGGTAGGTGCATGGTAACCGTAGTCCATCAGACGCTTGGAAATGTCATTTTCCGAGATTCCGCTTTCTTCGTGTATCTTCCGGCATTCCAGAATCATTTCATGACCTACGAAACCGTTCTTTCCGCGGTATACCACTCCATACGTATCTTTCAGGCAAGCGGCCAGGTAGTTGGCATTCAGAATAGCCGTTTGAGTCGCTCTTCTCAGACCTTCTGCTCCCATCATGCAGATGTAGCCGTAAGTAATCGGCAGGATACCGGCACTTCCATAAGGAGCAGCAGAGACTTCATTCTGCGGATTGCCCGTGCTGACATGTCCCGGAAGGAAAGGCACCAGATGCTCGGCCACACAAATCGGACCTACACCCGGACCGCCACCACCGTGGGGGCTCGCGAATGTCTTATGCAAGTTCAGGTGACACACGTCTGCTCCGATAGTACCCGGATTGGTCAGTCCCACCTGTCCGTTCATGTTGGCTCCATCCATATAAACCTGTGCACCGCACGCATGGATAATCTCACATATCTCCTTGATTTCTTCCTCAAAAATACCATGAGTAGACGGATAAGTAATCATCAAAGCTGCCAGCTCATCCTTATGTGCTTCAGCCTTCGCACGCAAATCTTCCAAATCCACGTTTCCATTCTCATCGCAAGCACACGTCAGCGGCTCGTAACCTGCCTGTACAGCCGAAGCCGGATTGGTGCCGTGTGCCGAAGCCGGAATCAATACCAATCGGCGGTTACCCTGTCCGATGCTTTCCTGGTAACTTCTAATCACGCGCAAGCCCGTATATTCACCTGCTGCACCGGAGTTCGGTTGGAGAGATACGCCTGCAAAACCTGTAATCGTCTTCAGCTGTTCCGACAGATTGTGAATCAAAGCCTGGTATCCCGCAGCCTGATCTTCCGGAACCAACGGGTGAAGGTTCATCCAGGCCGCATTGCTAAGAGGCAGCATTTCGGATGCCGCATTCAGTTTCATGGTACAAGATCCCAATGAAATCATGGAATGAGCCAACGAGATATCCTTCCGTTCCAGATGTTTGATGTAACGCATCATTTCCGTTTCGGTGTGATACTTCTGGAAAACTTCGTGAGTGAGGTACGTGCTCAGACGCTGGAACTGTGCAGCAACAGGAGCTTTTTCCGGTATGGCACAGACATCATGCATCGGTTCTTCTGCCGCTACGGCAAACAGATTCAGAATCAGCGTAGCATCTGCCTGCGTAGTAGTTTCATCGACACTGATACCCACATCACCGTTATCAAAATAGCGCAGGTTGATTTCCTTGCTCAAGGCAATGGTGCGCACTTCCTGAATGGTTACGTTGTCCGGCAACTGTATTCTCAGTGTATCAAAGAAATTTTCGTTCTGCAATTTATATCCCAGTTTCGTAAGCTGTTCTGCCAGCCAGAAAGCCACGGCATGCACATGATTGGCTATCTCCTTTATGCCGTCAGGTCCGTGATAAACGGCATAGAATCCGGCCATGGTAGCCAGCAGCGCCTGTGCCGTACAGATATTGGAAGTAGCCTTTTCACGCTTGATATGCTGCTCGCGAGTCTGCAAGGCCATACGGTAACACAGATGACCGTATTTGTCTTTTGACAGGCCGATGATACGTCCCGGCATGTTTCGTTTGTATTCATCACGTGTAGCGAAATAAGCCGCAGAAGGTCCTCCATAGAACATCGGTGTGCCCAGACGCTGTGAGCTACCGAAAGCGATGTCGGCTCCCCATTCACCGGGAGGAACCAGTAGGGCAAGCGACAGGATATCGGCTGCTACGGCCACCTTGCATCCGGCAGCATGTGCCTGTTCGGCAAATTCCCGATAGTCTTCTATACTTCCGCTATTATTCGGATACTGCACGATGCAACCGAAAATATCCGGCGTAAAAGTCAGGTCCTTGTAACTGCCTACCTTTACTACCATTCCCTGCGGAATGGCCCGGGTACGAATAACTGCCAGCGTCTGAGGAAATATTTCTTCATCTACAAACAGCACGTTGGCCTGCGCTTTCTGTTGTGCACGGCTTCTCAGTCCGTACATCATCGTAGCTGCTTCCGCCGCAGCTGTCGCTTCATCCAGCAGAGAACAGTTGGCCAGCGGAAGGGCAGTCAGATCGCTGATTACCGTCTGAAAGTTCAGCAACGCTTCCAGTCGTCCCTGGGAAATTTCAGCCTGATAGGGCGTATAGGAAGTGTACCAAACCGGATTTTCAAATACGTTACGCTGAACAACTGCCGGAGTCACCGTGTCATACCACCCACATCCGATATACGTCTTATATAGCTTGTTCTGGGCTGCCAGTTTGCCGATGTGTTCAGCAAATTCACGTTCCGTCATGGCAGCTCCCAGTTTCAAAGGTTCTTTTAACAGGATATTGGCAGGAATGGTTTTCTCTATCAGTTCATCCAGACTGCCTACTCCAATTTTTTTCAGCATCAGCGGAAGTTCCTCTTCCCCGATGCCGATGTGTCTGTTTGCGAATGTCGTTGTTTTCATGATTATTAAGGTAAGATTTATGGTTTTCAAGCAAAAGAATAACGTATCAGCGGAAGAAAGGATTGTTCATCTTTTCATAGCCGATGGTAGTGGGGTTTCCATGACCCGGATACACCATTGTCTCGTCAGGGAGTGTCAGCAAACGTGCCACGATACTTTCCCTCAACTGGTCAAAGTTTCCGCCTTCCAGGTCTGCACGCCCGATGCTGCCCCGGAACAATACATCACCACTGAACATGCAGTGCTGTGCTTCACTATAGAACACCATGCTTCCGGGAGAATGGCCGGGCACGGCAAGCGCCTTCAGTTCTATATTTCCTATTTTTATCAGGTCGCCGTCATGCACGTAGCCGCCCAGTGCAGGAGGCTCCTCGTTCAGAGGGAAGCCGAACATGCGGCAATACTCTGCCGTTCTCGGCAACAGAAATTCATCTTCCTTTCCGGCTTCGGCACTGACTCCAAACTCTCTGAGCATAAACGCATTGCCGAAGATATGATCCAGATGCAAATGCGTATTCAGCAAATGCGTCACCGTAAGTCCATTTTCTGCAATGAACTTCTTCAATGTCTGCTGCTCTTCCTGATAATAACATCCGGCATCAATTACAGCTGCCTGCAGCGTTTCCTCGTCCCACACCACATAGCAGTTGACCGGAAACATATTGAATTCAAATGTCTTTATTTTCATATCGATTATCCGTTGATTGTGACATAAACCACTTTCTTGGTCTCAAAAAATTCCTCTTCAAAATAATCCTTCAAATCATACATAAGTGTCTGGTGCTTTACAGGCATGACTTCCCGTTCCAGTTCACCGCCCTTCAGGCAAATCAGTCCGTTGGGGAGGGCATTGTGCTGTTCCTTCTTGATATTCTTGCGGATGATTTTCAGCAAGTCGGTCAGCGGCATGACGGCCCTGCTTACCACGAAGTCGAACAATTGCTTTTCTTCCTCCGCACGGCAATGACGGGTAGTGACGTTCTTCAAGCCGATGGCATTGGCTATTTCAGTAGCCACCTTCACTTTCTTGCCGATACTGTCTACCAGATGGAAATGTGTTTCCGGAAAGAGAATAGCCAGCGGAATTCCAGGGAAACCACCGCCGGTACCCAAATCCATCACAGTCGTTTCCGGACGGAACTGCATGACCTTGGCAATACCCAGTGAATGCAGCACATGATGCTCATACAGGTTGGTAATGTCTTTTCGCGAAATCACGTTGATTTTGCTGTTCCAGTCGGTATATAGGTCATACAAAGCTGCAAACTGCTGTTGCTGAACCTCGCTCAGGTTCGGGAAATATTTTAAGATAATGTCCATGTACGATTATTTCTTGATTAAATAAGTATTGATTTCTTCATAGGGAACCGTCAGTTGGAAGCGTCCCATGTAATAAGGTGCAATGTCGTAGGTGTTATAAAGGAATGTCACTCCCTCTTTTTCGAGCAGGAAGTTATCGGGCACATACAAATCCGTGTCCAACAAGATACCTACCGCCTGAAGTCCCTCTACACAGGTCAGCGTATCTGTCTCCAGCTTTTTATTGGCTTCTGCCAGCAACTTATCCAGAATCAGCCGGCAGATATCCTCTTCAGTTCCTTTGGCAAACACTTCGTTCTTGTCCAGCTTTTTCCCATTGGCCGCATCGATGTTAACCCACTGTGCCCACGTATTGGGGTGTGCGCCACCGGTATACTGGAAAGTAGTGACGGCATAATTCCATATACTGTCTTTACCTTCTTGCAGCTCCGAATTTATCTCATATTCGTAGTTATACCAGTTAGGAATTTCATCAGGCTTCATTCCATTCTTCAAGTCGGTCTGATAACTTCCCTGCACATCCTTCAGGTAATCACCTGCCAGGCTTTCTTTGATAGACGAGACAAAGGCCTGTGGAGAAGCTGCTCCGGCATGTGCACTTGAAAAAGCATCTTCCAGCACCTGATTGATTACCTGTGTCAGTGAATCGTTCTTATCGGCCGACTTTAAATATTTAAAATTGATTTTGATCTGGCATTTAGGTGATTCCGTATTGGCTTCATCCAGATACACAGTCGTATCCATAGGAATGGAATCCACTGAAACTTCGTTTCCTCCGGCTGTCCCGTTTCCGATACACCCCGGTAGCATCATGGTGGAAAACAAGCCACACACGACAGAGGGGAATAATCCTCTTTGTATTTTTTTCATCATGTTCAGACGTTTTTCTCAAAAAAAATGATTTCTCTGTCTACAAATATAGCATAACTTCCCGAATTGCGATGTAAAAAGGAATTCTTTTTGTAAATCTTTGCCATTCACACCAAAAAATTTTTTCTTTGCAAAATGTAACCTTTTAAGAATTGAATGCCATGATTACAATAGAAAACTGGGGACTCATCTCTTATTCTGAGGCTTGGGAACGACAAACTGCTCTCTTCGATGAACTCATTGATGCCAAGCTGAACGGGAAGCCTTATACCAACCGGATTATTTTCTGCCAGCACCCGCATGTCTACACCCTGGGCAAGCACGGAAAGGCGGCCAATATGCTGTTGAACCCCACACAGTTACAGACCATTCATGCCGAACTGTTTCAGGTAGACAGGGGAGGAGACATTACTTATCACGGACCGGGACAATGGGTGTGTTATCCGATTCTGAACCTGGAAGATTTTCACTTGGGTTTGAAGGAATACCTGCACCTGTTAGAGGAAGCGGTGATCCGCGTGTGCCGTACCTACGGCATAGAAGCCGACAGAGTGCACGGGGCTACTGGCGTCTGGCTGGCCACGGGTACGCCCGAAGAACGTAAAATCTGTGCCATGGGGGTAAGAAGCAGCCATTTCGTTACGATGCACGGTCTTGCCCTGAATGTCAATACAGATTTAAGGTATTTCAGTTACATCCATCCCTGTGGGTTTATAGACAAGGGAGTCACTTCATTACAGGCTGAGTTACGGCAAGAAGTCCCGATGGATGAAGTGAGAGACAGACTGGAGCAACTGATTCTGGAATTATTAAAAGAAACGGCCTGACGTATTCGTCAAGCCGTTTTCTTTTTCCTTATTGCCGACTGGCAAAATAAGCTTTTATCTGTTCGTTGATTTGCTGCATACCTTTTATGGAAGGATGCCCTCCCTGCTTGTCGATTCCTTTCAGTTCGATGCAAGGCACGTGATAGTGTGCGCAGATGGTCTTTACAGACTCATTGATTTCTGGTTTCAGGTCGCAGTTCAACAGAAAATAAATCTCCACGTTGGGATAACGGTACTGCATGTGTTCCAGCATATAAGCCATGGCCGGACGGAAGCTGTACAAATCTTTTTTCGTCCAGTTTTCATACTGGTATTCACCGATAGGAGCCCCGGCCCAGCTGTCGTTCGTTGCTCCAAAAATGAAAATGAGGTCCGGACACCCCAGGTTGTTCATTCGTGTCACAAACGAGCGGTCGGAATAATCCTCTTTCCGGTAACCGGTGTGGCAGATGGTTGCACCCGAGAAAGAATTGTTTACGCACAGACGGTATCCGCTTTCCTTAATAAACTTATACCACCAGGTCTGGTCTACAGAACGGACATCGTTGTTTTTCCGCGGCTGCTGAAAGTACCACACGGCATTGGTATCAGGCTGAAGGTAATTCTCGAAAGTAGAGTACGAATCTCCTAAGATAGAAACAGCCTTCCGGGTCTGCGAAAATCCCATGGTGCAGACCAAAAGGAAGGAAAATAGCATTGCATACGTTTTTTTCATGATGTGTCATTTAAAGTTTTTACAAATGTACGCGATAAAAAACAAAACAAACAGAAAAAAGTGATACAAAAGTGGGGCATTTTGTCGGTATACAAGTAATCGGGGTATGATTATCCGTAATATGTATATCGTGTTTTCCGAAAAATCAGGATATTTTTGTAAAATAAAAATTGTATAACCCTTTCAAAACATAGCACATGGAACTAAATGATTTTTTGGCTCACGTAGCCATGCGTAAACCGCTTGACACACCCGAAATCATGGAATTGCTGAACCGCATGAGTGACGAAGCCCGCCGTATCACATTCGAACTGAACGGATCGTATCACACCATGGACGAAATCCGGGCACTGATGTCCCGGCTTTTTGGTCGGCCGGTAGACGACACTTTCCGTGTATTTCCTCCTTTTTATACTGATTTCGGAAAAAATATCCATATAGGAAAAGATGTGTTTATCAATGCCTGCTGCCATTTTCAGAACCAGGGTGGGGTGACACTGGGCGACGGTTGTCTGATTGGGCACAACGTGGTTTTCGCCACACTTAATCACGACATGAACCCGGAAAAGCGCGCGGCCATGACACCGGCTCCCATCGTACTAGGAAAACGCGTATGGGTAGGCTCTAACAGCACCATTCTGCAGGGAGTCACCATTGGCGACAATGCCATCATCGCAGCCGGAGCCGTCGTAACGAAAGACGTGCCTGCCAATACCGTAGTAGGAGGTGTACCGGCCAAATTCATACGGAACATAGAATAATCTGCTTTCTTAAAAAGGCAAAGAAGACAATCTACAATCCTTTTTTCACCTTTTATGTTTCCCGATGCAGAACCGTATGTTTTCCTTGCGTAAACCGTATGTTTCTGCACCGGAAAACGTACGGCTCGCACGGGGAAAACCTGGAAAGAAGCGGCTTCTTTTTCCATTATGCCAAGGAGGCTTATAAAACATGCATGAAACCACGACTTCCCTTAAAAAGACAACTTCATCGTCATGCGAATACCTGATTTCTGAATGTCCGGATTGTTCCTGTAATTCAAGCGCCATACGTAATCTATACGCAAGAATTTGAAAATATTTTCAATACCTACTCCCGCTTCCATGTAAGGTGCCTTTCCCATCATGAAGGTTCCTTCAGGAAACATGTACAGTCCTTCTTTATTGGAAGCGACCATAGGATTGTTCTTGTCCGTTAGATGTCCCCAAAGTCCCCTAAACGTAAATACTTCCCTCCATTTCAGCTTTTTTATCAGAGGAATCCGGTTGAGCAGATTTCCATTCATATAATACGTCACATCCCATGAAGCATATTCATCGTTCATGAATTCCAGCGCATTCATATTGGTATATGCTTCAGGCTGTATCGTGTACGTCAGATTGGCGTTCGGAAGAATGAGCAAAGGATAGGGCACCTTGCTCCATACCTTCCCAGCCTTGGCAATAAAATCAACATAACCAAAGGCGGAAAACCAGAAACGTTTTTGTACGCCTACATCTGTCCGCTGATAATCATAAGAAGAACCCAGAAAACCTTTTTTAGCCATCACGTGACTCAAATTGAATATCAGGGCATCGTATGTAATGGGAACACGCTGTGTACGGGTTTGATAAAACTTTTCGTTCTTTCCATAACGGAAACGGAGTTCCAGGGCAGTCAGGTCATAACGGGTAACCGGTTTTACAGAGCCGTCGGATTCAAAGCGGTTAAATTCAGCATACGGTGTGGCATACTCACGCAGGTTACGGAGGACAGCCCCATACGACACTCCATTATAATGTTCTCTCGTATAAGTCAGTTCTGCTTTCCGCAGGTAGGTGGCACGTGTGTCCTTTTTCCGGCGGATGGCCAGCATCATGTTGTCCTTACTGGTGTACATATACTGTTGCCCCAGTTTGTTCAGGTCGTACATATATTCCAGCCGGAGAGAATGGATAGGGAATTCCATTCTGTAATCTTTTCGGTCATTGAATGAATATTCTACCAGTGCGTCGTATTTGAGTTTCTGGTCCCTCGTACCGTAAGCCATATACCCGTCTGCCAGCCATCTTTTATGGAGCACGGGAGTGGTTCCTCCACCAACCCGAAAACGTGCCCCTTCAATGGCATTACCATTAAAGGTAGAGTTCATCGGGCCCAGATCGAACTTGTTTTTCAGAGGGTCCTTATTGGTAGGTATGTAACCTGACACAAGAATGCTGACAACCTTTTCCGTGAAATAAAACACAGGAACTGACCGTAACTTGGTCATCAGGTTATTCACGGAATTCGGATTCTTCCGTACTGCCTCGGGCGGACGAATCGTGTTCCAGTAACTATCCGGCTGACGATAGGCATTGGCCGCAAAAAGGGTAGGGGCACTTTCCTCAAATACCTGTGCAGTTTCCGCATCGGGTACATCGAACGAATGCTTGCGGTAAATATTCAGTCTTCGTGCATACATGCCCTTGGATTTCTCACTCAGCTTAAAGTTGACCTTGATATCATCTTTCGTAATCAGACGGGTACTGTCTGCCGTCCGCTCAAAAGTCTGTTCAATCGTCATGTGCGATACGAAATTCAAGTTAATGTCTTTCGGCACGTTCAGCACAGCCTTTTTGACGAAATAGGTTGAATCGAGCGTGACATACAAGTGTCCGGTAAATCCAAAAGTCTCTGAGTTGAAAGGCACGAACCCAAGGTCTACACAAGTTTGTCCTTCTACGGCCAGCGTGTCCAGCAAGTAATATTTGTAATAATTAGGGCCGATGCCGGAAAGCGGACTCACAAAGCGTTGCAAGAACAAGGGAATGTCATTCTTAAATATGTCCACTTCGCGAAAAGCCTCACCCAGGAACTGCTGTACCCCGTCGCGTGAAAACACTTCATCTACTCCCGATGACTGACTGCCTCTCACTACGTGTTTTTCCGACTTTGGATGCCGGCGATAATAAACGGTCTCGATCCGTTCTTTTTCCGACACGGGAAGAATGGTTGTTCCGTCATTCAGCGTATCCACGAATTCCTCCACAAAACTGAACTTTCCCTTTTTTCCTTTCTTTGGAGGCTTGGGAGTATATTCGTTCATGGCAAAAAGCACCTTTTCATAACGTTCGTAACTGAAGTAATCATGTGCATAGGGAGTGTTCAGCTTCTTCCGTTCAATGATTTCACGTACCAAGCGTACTGCCGGATTATCTTTCTTACGATACTTTTCCTTCGTGGGCTTGATTACGACCTCTCCAAGATGGATGCCACTGGGAGGTAATGAAATTTCCAGATGGGATTTCTTTTCGGGAATCAATATCATTTCACGCGAATCGTACCCCAGATAGGAAACAACCAGTATTTTCTTTCCTTTCGGTACAGAAAACGAGAAATGTCCGTCTGCATCGGTTGCGGTTCCCAAAGTCGTACCTTTAATCTGCAGGGCAGCATAAGGAAGCCCTTCACCCGTCACCGAATCTGTAACCAGTCCTTCCACGGTAATATCCTGTCCGTAAAATTTCAAAAAGAAAAAAGAGTAAATAAGCAGAAAACAAATCTTTTTATTCATTGCACACTGATAAATGTTACACTGCAAAGCTTATAGCATAAGCTTTGCTTCAAATTACAATTTAGAGGAAAGCTGCCGGCAAAATTTCTCATGGCAATGGCGCATGTATTTGCAAAGTCCCCCCATGACAATGATTTCAAAACAAAAATACAGCCAAGGCAGGTCTGCCAGACAACTGACGTAAAGCACGATGGCACGTGTATTGAAGGTAAGGATATTGGTCCATTTCATCAGGGGAAGTGACTGTGCGCGAAACTCATCCCGGAAAGAAGAGGGCACATGCTCCATGCCTTTGTATTTGGTACGTATTTCGTTCATCAGATGCTGGAAGTGAGGGGTCTGTGCTTCTTGTGTCCGGGTGTAATTGACATAAGTTTTCAGAAAAAGTTTCCAGAGCACATTTCCTTTCCAGGGCGTTTCTTCATATATCTTTTGCTGCTGTGCGGCATTATCGAGTTCGCTGCCCGATTCTCCTTTCAGGAAGAACAGATGAATCTGGCGGTAATAATCGGCCAGACCGCACTGACGGCTGTGACATACAAATCCGGAATACAGCACTACAGCCAGCATGACCCATGCAGCAATACAGGCATTGGACGGCGTATGAGCGATGCCCAGCCAGCTGAACTCCAGGTCATGGTGTACATAAAACCGGTAAACCAGACTCAGGTAAATCGGAATGAACCATACCTCGCTGGCAGCCCCGTCAAGGATTCTTCCAAGACGCGTCTTCTGTCCCGTCATACGAGCCAGCTGTCCGTCGGCACTGTCGTAAAAATTAGCCCATGCCAGCAAGATGACTGCAATGATATTGTATAAAAGCCCCTCAGTTCCTTCTGTGCGGTAAGAGCCATGAGCAAAGAAAATGGCAGAACTTGCCCCAATAATCATGGACAGCACGGTGACCACATTGGGATGCACATGCAGCCGTTTGAAGAAAAGGGCCCATAAATATCCAATCGGACGTGTCCACACTTTGTCGAGCCACTCTTCTGTATCATTCGACTTATACGTTGATTTGACAGCTTCTTTTTTCATATCGATTATTCATTTGATTTTCGTTCCAGTTTCATTAACAGCAATCCGGTCAGGGTCCAGAGAAGCTCGCGTACCCTGCAGATTATTCCGATAAAAATACCAATCTCACCACTCATGCCCAGCAGTATTACCGACATGGCGAACCCTCCTTCACGTCCACCCACCTGCATAGGCATGAAGCCCAGCAAATTGGCAAACAAAGAGGTAAATGCCAGAATCAGAAAAGAGTATAAGAATACAAGTCCATAGCCTCCATTATCTCCGTCTATGCCGAACAATATCAGCATAAAAAATATTTCCAGGCTTTGCAGAAGTCTTCCTACATATTCCAGAAAAAAACTGGCGTAGAACGACCGTTTGTTCTGGTGGTGCAGTTCCGCTATCTGGGTATCTATCTTCAGCAGGTCTTCATGATGCTTCTCACCAAAGCGTTTTCCCCATCGACGGAGTCCCGGAATACGTGCCACAAAGCGGAAAAAGCGCACCGCCAGTCCGTACTTGTATCCTCTCACAAAAAGGTAAATACCCCCGCTACAAAAGAGAATCGCAAAAGCCATACCCCACGCGATTGCTCCGTTCAAAGGTACCAGGTGATTCATGCCCAGCAGAAAATACACTCCCACAGCCGTTAGCCAAAACCAGAAATGGCTGAATATGTGCATCATGGAAAAAAGGATGACGGAAGAGGTCGCTTTTTTCACGTCCATGAACTGCGACACAGACATAATCTTGTAAGCCTCGCCTCCCAACAGGCCGATTGGAGTGACAGAGTTTAAGGCAAAACCGGTTACCGTATATTTTACCAGCCTTCCAAATCTGACCGGGCAACGGCCGTTGCTCCGGAGAATCACTCTCCAGGCTAGTGCATTCAAGGTGTAAAGCATGAACCATAAGCCTACGATTGCCACCAGCCAGTAGCCGGCTTTCCGGATATCCAGCCAGAGCTGGGAAAAACTGACCTCAAAAGAGCAGCACATAATGACTACGGCCACAAGACCTATTATAAAAAACAGGTCGTTCACACGTTTCTTCATTTCCCAGAATTTTGTGATGTGATTTACTGTGGTTCATCCAGCGACAAGTATTGCCGCTGCCAGTCCTGATAGTAGGAAGGAAGTTCGGTCATTAACTCTCCCTGTGCATCGATGAACAACTGAGTCGTGCTTCCTTCCGCACACAAGGTATGATCACTCTCACGATAAACCTGATAAGTATAATCCAGTCTCGCTCCAAGTTTATACAAATAATGTGTGTGAATCTCCACTCGCTCATTCAGGAAAAGAGGGGCGTAATATCTCACTTTTACGTCATAAACCGGTGCATAGATTCCGGCACGCTGCATGTCGGCGTAACCGATACCCGGATAATGTCTTCCAAAAGATTCTCTTCCATCCTCGAAATAGGTGAGATACTTTCCGTGCCATACTCTGCGCATGGAATCAATCTCACTGAACCTCACCTGTACATGGCAAATATCTTCCAATTCTTTCATGTCAGTTTACATTAAAGACAGCACTGTCCAGACTGCCGTTCTGCACATATCCGGATAAATTATAGACGACATAATTTTCTCCCTTCTCATTGATGCGTAAAGTCTTGAGCTTATGTGTCCGTGCATCGAGGGTCAGTTCAAAAGATGTGAACGGCATTCTTTTCCGGGCCTTTGCATCCAGGGTCGGCACAATCTGGATGACCTGACCTTGACGGCTTACCTGAATGTCTGAATGTCCGGCCATATCGGGTAACGCAGTCTGACAAATCACGGCTTGTAAAACCTTTTGCAATACACCAAACAGTTCTTGCATCTTTCCTTTGGCCACTTGCTTTTTCCCTTTTTCCACCATGACATAGGTAGTGCCGTTCATGAGCAACATGTCTTTCCGGTCATTGAAAATCATACAGATTTTATCCGGACGCTGGAAATAAAAATGCCCCTCAGCCGTGGCATCTTTTACCAGAAGGACATTATGGCTGGTACGGGTCACATCGGCTTTGAATGTTGTCACATCCGACTGGGCAAACACCCTCGTAACGGAGAATATAAGCACGAACTGCCATACGATATATTTACAGATTCCTTTCCTCATGTGTAAAGTCCTCCACAGATTGAAATCACATCTCCCGTAATATAGCCAGCTACATTGGAAACCAGAAAACCGACCACTTCGGCCACTTCTTCCGGAGTACCGAAACGGTTGGCCGGAATTGTTTTCCGTAAGGCTTCCTCGTCCAGTCCTTCTACCATGTTCGTCTTGATAAAGCCGGGAGCTACCGCATTGACCGTGATATTCTTGCAGGCCACTTCCTTAGCCAGTGCCTTTGTAGCAGCTATCAATCCCCCTTTGGCAGCGGAGTAGTTAGTCTGTCCCTGTATTCCACTCAAGCCACTGACACTTGCCATGTTGACAATACGTCCATACTTACGGCGCATCATAGACGGCAGGAGCAACTGAGTCACATTGTAAAATCCTTTCAGCGTAATATCAAGCACCTGATTCCAGTCTTCTTGCGGCATAAGTGCCAGAATGTTATCGCGTCTGATACCGGCATTGTTTACCAATACTTCTATGTAACAGCCAGGATGAGCATCCTGCCATTCTTCTATTGTTTTTCGCACCTGTTCTCCGTTACTTACATCAAACATCATGATTTCACCGTCTTGTCCTGCCAGTCTTACCAGCTCAAGTGTTTTCAAAGCCTCAGGCAGATTATTCACGCAATTAACGATGACATAATAGCCCATACAAGCCAGTTTTACGCATACGGCACGCCCGATTCCCCGGCTGCCGCCAGTTACCAATGCATACTTCATAAAGCAAATTATTTTAATTGGTTCCACATATATTCTTTTCCCAGTATCTCTGCACAGGTATACATGGCAGTCATCGTAACCCCGTGTATTCCATGCAACACCAGATTCTGTCCGGTCAGCAGCAGATTGGGTAGGGGAGTCCGTGGAGAAAGTACAGTCATCATCGGATTGCGATAGTCTTTTCGTATCCCATAAGCCGCTCCTTCCGGAGTTCCCGTGTAATCGCGATAGGTCAGCGGAGTGCTGACATAAACCTGTTCCACCATCTTTTTAAGATTGGGAATAAAACGTGCCGCCAGCTCCATACATTCATCGGCCAGCCGTTGCTTCATTTCCTGATAGTCCTGCCCCCGGTGTCCGATGGAAGACTGTGCCCACCGCATGCATTTATCCCATGTCAGCGGAGTAAGCAAATCTATCTGCCGCAGGTATTCACTCTCATCCTCCGGCGGACGTGCTGTAATCAGAAGTCCGTTTATAGAAATGGCATCCTGATAGAATGTCCATACGTCTGCACGTCTGTATACATACTGGTTCCAGTTGAAATACTTCATCACATGAGACTTGATAACCAGTGAAACCGTAAGCATGCCAAACGTATTTTCCAATGCTCCTATACGTCTGCGATAAATGCTTCGCAAAGATTCAGCCGGCTTGATCCAACTGCAGGTAACTGCCGGATGCACATCGCTGATAAAGCATTTTCCCTCATACACCTGCCCATTGGAGCACCGGGCACAGGTAAGCTCTCCGTTCTTTTCAATCAGTTCTTCCACCTTTGCGCGGCAGATGATTTCACCCCCTTGCTCCCGGATATCCTGAATCAATGAACCGGCAATGAGTGAACCCGGTCCTTTCAGTCGCCAGCTGCTTTCTATGAAACTGGCATTTCCATGCAAGAATGTAAACAAAGGTAAGGTCTCTTTTCGCAGTTCCATTTTCAGGGAAGTGGCACTCAGCACATTAACCAGCATGGAATTATGAAACGTGTGGGTCAGGTATTGCCATGCACCAGTCTCAAAAAGCGCCAAAGGCGCAGATGCTGATTCTGGATTTAGCAGTTCAAGTTGTGTCTGCTCCGTCTGTTTAAGCAATTGAACGTATTGTTGCAGTGCTTCCCGTTCGTGAGGAAAATGCTGTTGCAGGTTTTCCCTGAAATTCTCATAGCCTTGCATGAACGAGAACTCTTCTTCGCCAATCAGTATCCGGTCAAACGCATCATCCAGTTTCTTCCAAGGGAGAGCCATTAACCCCAGCATGCTAAATGCAGCATGCAAGAACTGTCCTTCTTCAAGGCCTCCCACATAATGAAATCCCGTATCAAATGTCAGACCGTTCCGTCTGTAGCTTTGAACGCATCCTCCGGGCTGTGCTTCTTTTTCAAGCACCAGCACACGCTTTCCTGCTTTTGACAGGATATGAGCGCACTCCAGTCCGCCCAGCCCGCTTCCTATAATGATTACATCGTATTTCATCTAGGTCTCCTTTCTTGCATCATTCTGAATATGGCAGGTTGCAGCACGTACGACAGCACTACGGACGAAACCAGTCCCACCAGTGTGCAGAATCCTACAGAAGAAATGGCGGGATGCCGGGCAAACATCATAGACCCTACGGTAATAATCAGGATAACCGCACTGAAAAAGATGGCAGTCTTATGATATTTCAGTAAATCCGGATTATTTCCCTTGTCCAAGAGTCCGCTCATGACAAATATGCTATAGTCTACCCCGATACCGAAAATGAAGGTAGAAATCACCACGCTGACAAGATTGAACTGTTTGCCAAAGATGACCATGGCACCTAACACAATGAACCAGCTCAGCAAGATAGGCATGAAGCCCAGCAGGGTATAACGGATATTCCCGCGGAAACTCAGCCATAATATGACAAACACGAAAAGCATGGAAATCCATTGTAACAGATTGAAGTCCTTGCTCATCTGTGTGAGTGTATCCGTCGTATAGTAATACGTGTCGAGCACCAGTAAATTGGGCAGGGAAGCTACAGCATCACAAATCCGGTGATAATCGCTTTGACTGCTACGCACGGAATCGTTTGCACATCTCACCGAGGTAAAGCAAAGATATTCTCCATTGTATGACTGTTCCATCAAAGTGGACAAATAACCTTGCGGAATAATCCCTGCATCGTAAAGCGCATCCGGCTTATAATCGGCTGTAGCCAACTCAAAAAACGGTTGAAATGCCTCCGGTCGAAGCCCTGCCTCGGGAGCTGTTTTTTCAATCAGCTGACGGACACACTGCAGACGCTGGTCTGTCCAGAAATTTTTCCAGACATGAATGCGTGCCTGCTGTACGTCCAACGGAACGAAAAGCATTCCCGTGCGTGTATAACTTTTCACCAGCCCTTCTTTCTGCAAGGAGTCCAGCCGGTTATTCAGGCTCTCAAAATGATGAATGGCTTCTTCCATAGTCCGTCCGGAACTGGCAAAATATTTTTGTTTGTCACCCGTATACGTTTTGGTACGCAACAGATTTTCTGAATAGGACGTTATCCCGGCTTTATATCCGAGGTCGTGCATGTCTGCATCGAATCGGGTCCCTCCCATAAAGTAAAAGAACGTACATACCACTGTCAGAACAACCAGCACGGCGATAAGCGGTTTATTCCGGTCAAACGGATAGGCATTCACTTTCTCAATCAATGAGAATGCCCGTTTGTTTATTCTGTTCTTCGCAGGATTAAGTAACTGTGGCAGGTAGAACAAACTGAAAGCGGTAGTTCCGAGAATGCTTAGTGAAGCAAACAAGCCGAAATCGCGCAACAGTTCTGTCTGCACGAAAATGAGTCCCATAAAAGAACCAATGGTCGTGATACAGCCCAAACAGACTGGTCGTACCTGGTCGCGAAGTACCTGTTCCGGATTGCCGACAAACTTATAGTGCGTAAGTATATGAAGCACATAGCTGAAGGCCACACCCAATACCACCGCGCCGATACCAAGTGCAAGCAGTGAAAATTCTCCTTTGATGAAGTACATGCCCGCCAGTCCGAATAGCACTCCGAAAAGAACCGGCAGCAACAAGAGAGGCAGGGTATCATAATTGCGGAAACAGAATAAGATGAACAGCAAGACCAGCACCAATGCTCCGGCAATGGTATTCTTCAAGTCGGACTTGATTTGTGCAGCATTGTAAAATCCGCTGGCCGGAGTTCCATGATAACAGATTTTTACGTCTGGATTCGATGCGGAGAAAGCTTCAATCTGTGTATTCAGCATCTGAAACAAACTTGCTCCCTGGCCCGTATTCGTGGCAGAATAGCGAGGGGTAAGAAAAGCTACACAGACTGTGGAATCAGGAACAAAGAAATGTCCGTCAATAATTTTATAGCCACTCCCGCTGCCTTCAGTCAGTGGTTTGAACTGACGCATAAGTTCCTTACGCAGTCCGAGAGGGTCTATCTGTATCAGTTCCGGATATATGCTTCCCCATGAAGACTCCAGATCCTGACGGTTTACTTTCATCTGACGTGCCAGATGAGAATCAGTCAGCATGGTATCAATTGCGGCATAAAAACTGGTGTCAATGTATGCTGGCAGATGAGCTCCGAGATAGTCGATGGCATCGGGCAACAATTCATCCGGCAAGCAATAGAAAATATCCTCCAGCATTCGACTTGAAGAATCCAGTGCGGCTTCTTTCTGTAGCAGCGAATCGACAAAGGCATCGCATGTTTCAATGATATGGGCCACAGATGCTCCGTCTTTTCCCTCAAAAAGCAGAAAAGTCTTATCTTTAATCTTTAGGTTGGCAAAAGCCAGTTTGGTGCTTCCGTCTTCGTTGGTAGAAGCCGGGAACAATTTGTTGATGTCTTCTTCCAGATGAATCTGAGCTGCAAAGAAACCGCAACAGACAAACCAGGCAATCATTGAAATCCAGCAGACAGTGCGGTGACTGCGGAAATAATGGTATACCTTTAAACACAATTCTGTCATACCCTCATCAATCCTTTAAATTCTACATACACTTTTGCTTCCTCACTTATCCGAGCTGTTACCCTGAACCCTTCTTCCACGGGACATACTCCAACCGTTACATTAACTTCCGGACAAATAGACGGAGCGGCCATTGCAAGGAAACGGCATTGCTTGATAGAAACTATAGACAGTTTTTTTCCCGTCAGACGCATGGCACATTCCTTTATCGTCTCAATATGACAAACACCCGGACACACCGGATTATCCGGAAAATGGCCGCGGTAAATATCGCAATCCGGTAACAAACGAAGACGAAATATCCCTTCTTGCTGGTTCATCTTCATTTCCTTTATTTGATAATATTTGTTTTCGAGAAGCATCTTATCCAGATATTTAATCATTAGGACTGATATATATTTTCATTTGAAGTTCTGCTATCCGCCGGTCTGATACCCACGTTTCACCATTTACGCAGACAATATCACCAAACACATCTTCACGCGTCACTGTCGTTCTCATCACGTCGCCCACACTGGCAGTGCCATAACTACGGAAATTGCGAATCTCGCCAATATAGCCCACCGGCACACTTGAATTTCCTTGTTCTCGTGACAGATAACCGGCGAGTGCCGAAGCTGACTGAGCAATGTGCTCAATCACTCCGGCTTCCGCCAGCACCCCGTCTGAGTCCAAAAGATAATTATCCGGTTGAACGACAAAAAGAGTTACAGCTGTTTCTCCATCCACATTCAGAAGTTCATCAACCATCCTGAATGGGGCACGCTGAGGAATCAGCTGTTCAATCTCATACTTATTCATTTGGAAGATGTGATTCAATATAATCGTACAAATCAGTGAAAGTATGAATATTACGCAAGTCGGTTACCGGAATCTTAATCTTATACGTATGTTGAATGAGAGCGACCAGGTCTACCAGACTCAGACTATCCAATGAAAGCGTGTCGCGTACATTGGCATCGGGAGTAAAAAGAGCAGAATCAACTTCAAATTCTTCAGAGAGCAGTGTGTTTACTTTTTCAATAATGTCGTTACGTGTCATAAGGCAATTCAATTTTATTATTTCAATTATAGATTTCTTACAATAAGAGTAGAATTGGTTCCTCCGAATCCGAAGGAGTTAGACAGAAACATGTCGAATCCAATCTCACGTGTTTCAGGCAGAATGTGAAGACAAGCTGTATTTTCGTCAGGACGTTCAAAATTGATATTGCCTGCAATAAAGCCGTTCTTCATCATCAGAATGGAATAAATCAACTCACTGGCTCCTGCCATCCACATTTCATGTCCGGTCTGGCTCTTGGTAGAAGTGACAGGTACCCGATAATCTCCAAACACACGGGCAATGGCCTGCGCTTCACGTGCATCGCCGATTCGTGTAGAAGTAGCGTGCGCATTGACATAGCCAATCTGTTGTGGAGTCACTCCACCATGCTGCAGGCAAAGTTCCAGCGAACGGGCAGGACCTTCCACATTAGGGGTAGAAATATGGTCGCCGTTACCGGAGAATCCCCAGCTTACAATTTCTGCCAATATGGGTGCCCCTCGTTTCAAGGCATGCTCGTAACTTTCTACGACAAGGGTTGCGGCTCCGCCCCCTGGTACCAGTCCGTCCCGGTCGGCATCAAACGGACGACTGGCCTTTTCCGGTGCATCCTCACGAGTAGAGAAAGACTGAATTCCATCGAATGCAGCCACTCCGTAAAGATTGGCTTCCTGTGCTCCACCACATACGATACAGTCCTGCAACCCATCGCGAATCAGGAGATAAGCCAGCCCTACAGACTGTGAACCGGATGCACATGCAGCCGAAGAAGTCAGGTTAATTCCTTTCAAACGGAACAGGCAGGCCAGGTTCATTGTAACCGTGGAGTTCATGGACTGGAAGATAGCCCCACTGCCACAAGCTGAAGTGTCTTTGTATTCACGGAAGTTATCCAGTGAACGCATTGTAGACTCTGCCACAGAATCATTGCCATAAATGATTCCCACCTCATGACGGTCTATGTAATCCTGATCCAGTCGGGCATGTTCCAATGCCGCCCGGGTAGCCATATAAGCATATTGCGCCTCTTCCGGCATAAATTGACGTAAGTTCCGTGAAACAAACGGTTTCAAATCAGGACGCTCTACTGATGCACACAAGGCAGAACGGAATCCGGCATCCTTGCGTTCCTGGCTGAACACGATACCGCTCTTTCCGGTGTACAGAGCATTACATACATCGTCGAGCGTCGTTCCCAGGCATGACCATATTCCCATGCCTGTAATCACAACTCTTCTTTCCATATTGTTTTTGGTGATTTTATAGTTTCTTCTTATAACATCTTCTTCGCTTGGTGTACGTGGGATTCAGCGGTTTCCATTGCGACAGTTCCCTTACATTAGTTTCAAGCTGAGGACCGGTTTCTGCATAGCGGAAACGGTAGCGATTGTAAATAGGAATCAAATCATTGAAAAACAAAGCATTCACTCCCAGTCCCTGATAATCCGGGCGTACGGCAATGAGCAGCATCTCTACCTTTTCTTCCCGTTTCCATTTCAAGGCTTTTACGAGGTGATACCATCCAAAGGGAAACAATCTTCCTTTGGCTTTCTGCAAAGCATGAGAGAGGCTTCCCATGGTAATGGCCACCCCGATAAGTTCACCTTTCTCGTTTTCCACCACCGGAATGAGCTGTTTGTCAATCAAAGGCAAATAACGGTCCACGTATTCATCAATTTGCCTGTCGGACAACTCCGTATAGCCAAAGAGTGGAGCGTAAGCCTGATTCAATAATTCGAAGACCTTTCTTCCATATCCTTTCTTATAAATGTCTGCATGAGTCAGCTTACGCACGTTCAAGTCAAACATTTCTTTTGCAAGGTTCGCCACCCGCACATATTTTGGCGGTATTTCCTTTGGAATCTCGATACATACCTGAATCCAATCCACCTCTTTCTCATAGCCTAACGCTTCCAGATGACGAGGATAGTAAGGAGGATTATAAATCGTAATCATGGAACCAAGCTGGTCAAAATCTTCCACCAGCATGCCTTCTTTGTCGAAGTCAAAAATTCCCATCGGTCCTTGTATCTGCTCCATTCCATGCTCCTTTCCCCACATTTCAACGGCAGAAAGCAAAGCCGCAGAAACCTCCGGATTGTCTATAAACTCAATGAATCCGAAACGGACATTCAGGGTATGCCATTTCTCGTTTGCACGATGATTGATAATACCCACAATGCGTCCTACCACATCTCCTTGCTCATCATAAGCTAGAAAAGGTTGAATGTCAGTAAACTCCAGTCCGGCATTCTTATGTGGGTCAAACGTGTCATAAATGTCGGATTCCAGGTCAGGCACATAATAAGGATTCCCCGCATATAACTTGCGGGGAAGTCGTACGAAATCATCCATTTCGCACTTAGAAGTTACTTTTTTTACACTGATTTTAGCCATAACGGAGGTGAAATTACAAAAGTTTTTCAGACTTGAACAAACCCGTAATTGCTTATACTCCTTATGGAACAGTATTGAAGAATTCAAGGCTATTTTCGGTTTTGTCTATATCGTTTTTTCGTACCTGTACGTTGTCATTATTCTAGTCTAAGTATATGTATTTCTCCGTTTTTATATTTTCAATCAGATTTATACCTATTCTCCTGTCTTCCTTTGATGCAGTTTTCTATCCTTTGTAAAAAACAAGCAGTCGCCTGTCTCTTCATAATGAGACAGACGACTGCTTTATCTATTTTATCAATAAGTTCAGGCAGCCAGCCAGATGTATCCCAGCGGAATCAGAATACCTGCTAAAAGCAACCATTTTCCGCGTCCTGCCAGTCCATTTTTTCCCTTGACCATGAACAATCCGGAAACGGCAAAGAATACCAGCGAAACAGCGAAAAAGTCGCCCATGAGATTCCATCCCTGAATACGGTTATAATGCAACCGGTTGAACCAGTACACCACCGGACGTTTTTCGTGTACTTCATAATCTACACAACCGCTGGCAGCGTCATACACACCCACGCCGCCTTCCAGCATCAGGCGATGATGACTTTCATCAATAGACAGCACCCGCTTTACAGGGGGCAAATCTTCCTGTCGGTTCCATGCCGCAAAGAGTTCTTCGGCCTGCATGCCTTTCTCCAGTTGAACGGCCGCTTCCGTGGTACGGAAAGCCGGATCCTTGCCATTCATGTGGTTCAGCAGGATGCCCGACACGGCATAAATCAGGCAGACTCCTACCATCAGGTAGCCCAGGTCACGGTGCAGCACACGAAGCCAGTAGGAGAGACTCTTATTCCGCCACTTCATATTCCGTGCCGTCTATGTAGTAAATGGAATAATAGTCTTTGTTATTGGCCTTCATCCATTCACGCATGCTCTGAATGTTGTTCATCTCCGCATCGCAGGTTTCACCGTTTCCTTCTGCTTTTCCCTGCTTTTCCTTCAATTCTTCCTCCGCCTGGTCAATGTATTCCTTGGTCAGACGGTTCTCGCGAAGAATCCCTTTGATGATGACTTCTGAACCAATCAGCTCACGGTTGAATCCTCCGATATTGCCTTTTGCCTCCACACGTACGGAAGTTTTCTGGTCTTTTCCCATCACAAAGCAGCGGCGTCCGGAATGCTTGCAGGTATGCGTGATGAATCCTTTCAGCATCACCTCCTTATCTACATTCTTTTCTGCATCCTTCAGAATGTCTTCCACATATTTTGCCTCATTGGCCGACAGAGCGGCAGTAGGCTGTTCCTGAGAGGTCTCTGATTTTTTGCTATTGTTCACACACGAGGTAGCTGTCAGCAGACAGGCCGCAGCTACGATAAAAAACAGTTTTTTCATTTTCAATTGAGTTTATAGTTATTCATATTTATTCCAAGGAAGAAACCACAGTGCCACTATCCCGGATAAGCCGGCAGCGCACACGCATAGCGCCATCAGTATCCGTCTGTACAAAGATACCTTGTTTCTGCACAAAAAGAAAGTCAGGATGGCTAAAAAGAAGCTCACCGCCAATCCCTTTGAAGAAAGATTGCCCGCATAGAGATTTACAAAGGAACTCGTTTCGGACAAAAGTGACAAACGGAACGGGAACAGCCATTCCGACAACTCATCCCACAAAACGCGTTTCCGGTCCTGATGATAGGAAGAAAGCGACTGAAGCGTCACGGCATCCAGTCCGTAGCAGTCCATTCCTTCCGCATCCGATACGCGTACGGTCCAGTAAAGCAGGTTCCCCAGAATGCTGATTTCGTCTTTCGTGATGTCTATCGGACGGATGTCGAACGGCAGGAAGCGATAACCGCCTTCGTCCGTGCTTTCCAGTAAGCCCATTTCACCCTTCTCGCCAAACAGATAGCCATAGAAACGCTTGTCGCTCGTCTCACTCATGACAAACCATTTGATGCCCAGCTGCGAACCGATACCTGTATCTTTCACGAAAGGCCGTCCGTTCACCATCTTCAGGTGGAAGAGAGCTCCTTTGCTGTCCAGACAGAAATAGCCCTCCTCATAAGGCTTTCTCACTGTAGGGTTTCCCCAATAAGCTTTTACCGGAAAGCTAAACCCTTTCTTGATAAGCTCTTTGGTGAAGATTTCACTCTTCTGCCGATTTACCGAATTGGACTGCGCATCGACAAAAGTCAGTTCACGGTCCATCCGGAAGTAGTCGCCGGGAAGCGTAAGATTTCCACGTTTGGGCATGGCTTCCAGCAACACCCCCATAGCGGGTTGCGGAGAGAATACATCGACCGGACGAAAACGGAACATCACTTGTTTGCTCCGCAGGATTTTCACGTCGATGGCCTGTCCTTCCAGCGAATCGGGCAACTGGCCTTCCATGGCCAGCTGGCGATAATTCAGCAACGGAAGCAGTGAATCGTATTGCGCACGAGGATACTCGTTGCCATGAATATCATAAAATGAATTCTTATGCTCGCGAAAGTCAATCACGCAAAGCTCCTTCAACCGGGCACTATAATACATCAGCGGATAGCTGTGCGAATCGTCGGTCATTTTCTGTACCAGTGCCGGCACCGTCCAGGAAGCCAGCAGGGTGACAGACACCAGAATGATTGAAAAAATGAGAGATTTGTATTTCATTGTTCATTGTTTTTATTGTACACCATATTTGAACCGGATGCAGGATGAAAATGGAAAGATAAAAGAAGCTGCCAGTATCCAGCAGATTCCTGCCCCGAACTGTGAATAGGCTCCGGGATAGGAGGAAACAAACAGCATGGACAGCAGTCCCACCGATACCACAATGCATAGCATCCGCTGTTTCCACTGGGGCTCGATACAAATCCACGCAGTGAAGCCATAGCCTGCCACTGCTGCCACCATCCAGGGAAGCAACTGCTGGAGCATCATTCCTACAATTTCGGAAGGCAGGAACAGACGAACCACAGCCGAAAGGACCAGCGAAAGCAGCAGACAAAGCAACAAGATGACACTGAAACCATACCACAGCATGGAGGCCATAATCTGTGTTTCTCCTGCCGGAAGATGGAGTGTCAGCTTCAGCCGTTTCTGCGTCATCTCGGGCACATACTGCACGACTCCCAATGCAATTCCGGCCAGTGGCAGCAGATACATCATCCACGGGGCAACCGATGTGCCCTGAAAAAGACAGCCATACCACACATTGACCGCTTCATTCAAACGGATTTCATGGGTAAGGTCGATGTAGGTATAACCCACGGCTGCTGCCATCAGCAACAGCATCACCCCAATCAGGCGGCGGGTTTTCATCCATTCTTTATAAGACAAGGCTCTGAATAAATTCATGACATTAATATTTACCTGTTAAACCAATAAATGCATCTTCCAGCGAAAGATTCTCTTCTGTAATTTCCGTGACACCCATCGCCTTCAACCGTTGTTCGACTTCGGCCTTTGGCAGAAAAGAATATACTTCCCATTTATCGCCTAATGCGGAGGGATGCCAGAAATCTTCATCGGCCTCTAGCTTAAATGTATCTCCCGGACGGGTGAAACGGTATCGCTTGAAATGGTGCATGATTTCCTTTACCGGTTTATGCAACAGCAAGCGGCCATAGTCCATGATCATGCAATCATCTATCAGCAGTTCCATATCCTGAATGATGTGCGAAGTAAGAAAGACTGTCTTGTTCTCTGCCGACGCATATTCCCGAAGGTATTCCACAAACAGACGGCGATAGCCCGGATCCAGTCCCATGGAAAAATCATCCAGAATCAGCAGTTCCGGGTCCTGAGCAAAAAGCAGTCCCAACGCTACCTGCGAACGCTGTCCGCACGACATGGTAGAGAGTTTCTGTGAAGGAAGTACCTGCAACTTTTTCAGCAATTCATAATAGGCCTCTTTCTTCCATTTCGGGAAAAAGGCCGAATAAAATTTCTCTATCTGCGAAACCGTGAAATAGGCATGTTGCACATGCCCTTCCAGCAACAGTCCCACCTTCGATTTGGTAAGCGGAGAGAGGTGTTCCATCTCTTCACCAAACAGCCTGCACACGCCCGAACGAGGCTTCAGGTAACCGTTGAGGATATTAATGATGGTGGTTTTCCCAGTGCCGTTCTTTCCCAACAAGCCCAATACCTTTCCCTGCTCCACGTCGAAACTGAGATTTTCGTAAATCAAGCGGTTTCCGTAATAATGCGTAATATTTTCACACTCTATTATTTTACTCATTGTAGCACGATTAATGATTAGTTCTTAAAATTTTACACCAACCTTGATGACGGGTTGCACGAAATCCTTTCCTGCCATTGTAGTTGTAAAAGCCCTGGCATACGTCACCTCGCCCCGGACATAACCGGACAGGGCAGGAGTAATTTCTCTTTCATACCCCACGGTCGCATACGGCACCAGCCGGACAGCTGTCTGGTAATCGTATTCTTCCACCAGCAAGTCTGCTCTTTCTGCCGGACGTTGCTGGTCCTCCGATACACTGGCATATTGTCCGTCTTCCTTCATACAGCCCCATCCGCCCTGCATGCCCAGTCCGGCGGAAGCAGTCCATACCTGCCGGCCTTTATACCAGTTTCTGGCACCCTGAAGCCATAGCCCCGTAACGTGCAGACTCTGCTTCCGGAAGAACGGATATTGCGATGCCGTCACAGAGCGGGAACGATAGTCCAGCCGCACTTCGGCCGACCAGTCTGAACGGCTCTCTTTACCTCCTGAAAGAAGTTGATACGCCAGCCAGGCACGCAGCTGTTCCCTGCTCATCACTTCATTGCTACCGTAATAGACAATCTGCGATACGCCCAGTTCGTCCGTACTCTCCTTATATGAGTTTTCCCTGTTCTCCAGTGATTTCAATGCGATACCCAGTTCCATCGCCTGAAAAAGTCGGGACTGCTGCCAGGTAAGCTTTGTACGGTAACCCACCTCACTCCCTGTATGAGTAGAGTAGGTGATGGAAGTTGAAGAACCGCTTCCAAAGCGTCCGGAAGTCTTTCGGATGAATACCTCCTGAAACCAGTGCAGGTCTCCGCGATGAAACTGTCCCTGAAAGGCTACTTCATGCGTTTGAATAAACAAGGGTGTCGTGTTCGAAGTATATCCACTTTCACCAAATACCTCACTGCGCCCGTAAAACCCTCCAAAACTGATGAGAGAAGTATATTGACGGTCGGTCGTTCCATAGATACCGAAGCCTACCGTTTCCACGTTGCGCAAATACCCGTAAGAAAGTCCGACCTGCCATCCGGAAAAGAGTTCGTACGAGAATCCCGTCGACAAATGCAGGTTCATCAGGGAATTCTGATGCCGCAAGTCCTTGAACTTGGCGTAGTTTTCCGTACGGTATTCCAGTTGCCCTCCCCATGAAAGGCGAGGAGTGAGGAGATAGCCTGCTTCCCCTCTGAGCATGTACCATTCATGCCGTTTCGTACCGGCTCCCGAGTCGTCCATCTCCACAATGTCAAAAGGCGTTTCTTCCGGATGCAGAAAAGCCGAACCCGACATGTGCTTGCCTTTTTCCGTGCCGTATGCCATGGCACCTCCTAATACCAGCCGCGAGTTCAGCCGCCAGTAGGATTCGGTTGAGACCAATCCGCCCAGCCGGCTGTCCGACTGATAATAATTCACCAGTTTCCCGCTTCTGTAACTGCCTTCCGCCTGAAGATAGGAGATGCGTCCGCACTCCATCCCCGACAGAAAAGAAGGATTGCTTCCGGCAGAAGCCGCATACCTCCACAAGGTTTCCTGAAAGTCCGTACGAAGAGGAGAGGAGGTCCCTGAGGGAACACTTCCCCAGGACCTGCCTCCCACCACAAGTACAAGAAAAAAGCAAGCGATACAATAATGCTTCATGTTTAGTTTCTCAAAGAAGATTTGCTCCGCTGATGGAAGTCAGCTGTCGAATTGTTTGTATCCTGGAAAATAATTCTGGCCCCGTTTTTCAAGGATGCCTCGGCATCTATTCCGCTGGCATCGGTTGAATTTCCTACGCCGAGCGAATAGTTATAGACCAGCTTTCCTTCATTCTCCGCAAGTGCTTCCGTAGCCTCTTTATCCACGTTGCGATACAAGGTATATCCCATGCCGCGTGTAAGTTCCACATAGCCTGCATCTACCGAGGGAAGAAGGCGCTTCTGGTTGCCGTCGGCTCCCTGCACGAATACTTCGATACCGTCTACCACCCACTCTGCCGGCACTTTCTTACGCGGCTGACTGGCACTTCCTCCATAAAGGTTGGTGGTGGATGCATCGTCTACAAAAGCCTGTAGGGTAGTACCTTCCGGACGGAACACAAAGAATGCCGGTCCGAACTGGCTGACAGGCCATGCATTACCCAAACCATATTTGTAAGCCTTCAAGTAATGGTCGGTAGAAATAAGTTCCGAAGGCGAAGGATAATATAAGGCATTATTGAAATCTTCAATATCATACAGGCAGTAATAGGCACTGTTGGCCAGATTTACGGACTGAGAATAAGTCTGTGTGTAGTCGATGGCTCCATTCAGTGCAATCACCAGTTCTTTTCCGGCTTCCAGCTGTACCTGCTTGTCGAAATACCAGACAGCCGTTCCGGCCGGTATCCATCCTTCTGCCGCATAAAAGAGTTCACCGTTCACATAGTCCTTATTCGACGCATGAGGGTTGTAAGGATTGACCATACCCAATGCAAAGTCGCTGATGTCGAGTGTTTCCGAAGAATTGTTATACAGCACGACATACTGGTCCATGGCAAACGTACCCGAACCATCGTCTTTCGGGCAGCCTCCTACATACAGTTCCTTAATCAGCACGGAACCTCCTGAAGACATTTCCAGTGTGATGGTAGCTTCTACCGTTTCCTGAGTCACATTGACCGATGTATTCAATCCATTGAAAAGATACACTTTGGCATCGGCCACCCGTTTGTCGGAAGCCGAGGCTTCATAGATACCTTGTGGCACTTCAAAAACAGCCACTCCTTCCGCATTGGTCGACTGACTGAAGGTGGTACTGCCCGACGTATTCTTCAAAGTCACGCTGACTCCCTCCACTGGTTCAAATCCGCTTCCCTCGGGATATATCAGCCGAATGCTTACACTGCTCACCTGATAACCACCGTTTTCTTTCTCTTTGCACGCGCTGAAAGCCAGTATCAGAATTAAGGCGCAGCACGCAGATAACATCTTTTTCATCATATTCATACGTGTTTATAGTTTTAATTTAAATGATATGCCATAGTTAAAGGGAGTGACCAGCGAAGAAGCAAACAGACTTCCCTCATTACCCGTCTGCCAGTTCTTTATCTTCTGCATGCTGTAGAAGAAATTATTGGCAAAAAATGACACCGTCAGGTACTTCCCGATTTCTTTCGATACGTTCAGGTTGGCTGAGAAATAGGGGGAATATCCCTGCTTCCTGAACATATAGCCGGTGGTGCTTTTTACCACCAGTTTACTGAGCTCGTTATACAACTCCTTGTCATGTTCGGCAGCCCACAGGAACTTTTCCATAAACGGTATACGGGTTTCCATATCTTCTCTCGATACATAATACAGCGGATACGTAGCCACGTAACTGGCTCCGTTATAAATATCCGTCTGGGTGGACGAGGGAAGATAATCACTCTGCGAGTCGAGCACATAGCTCCGGGTTCCACCACTGTATTCGCTCAGGTTCTGCCGCGTATTCAGAAGAGTGCCCTCAAAACGCAGAGAGAAAATCATTCTGATTTTCGGCACGTGCGTCACCAGGGTCAGGTTGGTGTTCAGTCGCTGCGTCATGAATCCGTTATAGTTGCCATTGCCTCCTACATAATAACCGATGTATTTATAAGGCTGTCCGTCCGTATCGGTCAGGCTGCTGGTCGACGGTACCATCACTTCGTCAATTCCTTTGTAGCGATAATATTTCCCGTCTATGCGGATAGAGGTATTGATTGCCTTTATCCGGTCGAAATCAAGCACCCATTCCAGTCCCATCCGTGAAGAGGAAGAACCATTCACATTCATGACGGCCGACTGGAAATCATGAATCTCCTTATAGGCAAGCGTCTGAGAGGGAAGTATCCCGTTCTTGTCGGATACGGTCACAACTCCTGTCGTACGGTCAATGCTATACACCCTGTCGGCCGAAGGTATCAGGCAATCATTGAGCGCGCTCTGGTCGGTCAACTTATAATCAAACGGAGTATAGATACGCGTACTGGTATAAGGCTGTGACAGGGTGTTGTAGAAGAACGACAACGAGATCCGTACCCCCTTCAGACGAATGTCCATTCCGGCTTCCCGCATAAGGCTGTACTGCCACCGCAACTCCGGATTATAGACAGGAAGCACAGGATGGGTGTGATAAGCATAATAGGTTGTTCCGTCGGCCATTGCTCCAGGGGCAAATGCCAGACGGTCTACATACGTTTCCCGGGGATACAACATCTCGAACGAAGGAAGTTTCACCGCCTTTCCCCATCCGGCACGAAGGGTCGCCCCTCGAAAGAAACCATGCTCTTTTTCGCCAAATGAATACTTGGCACTGAAACGGGGAGACAGACTGGATACGGTGCCATACACTGTGCCCGGGATGAAAGTCATGTCACTTCGGAGTCCTCCTTTAAGGAGCAGCTGCGAATGACGGAAAGGCAGGGTTATCTCTTCTTCTGCATACGCAGCCAGATTGTGCATGAAAGGCAACTCATCGTAACGGTATTCCCTCCAGGTGGGAGCTACCGACATGTCTTCATAATATGTTCCCTTACCTAGGTTGCCTTCTCCTTTTATATCTGCTCCTGCCAGCAGGTTGCTGGTTACGCTCCCGATTTTATGGCTCCAGCGCGCTTTCAGGTAGGCTGTGTAATTTATGGGACGGCTGTCGTTGAATGAGGTCACGTACCAGTAGCCGGTGGGCAACAAAATAATAGGTGAGGAGGGATTCTCTTCATATTTGGAAGCCACAAAATATCCTTCTTCCGTAGTATGCAGCGCAGGCTGAACGGACGAAGCCGACTGGTTTTTCTTTTCTTGCACCCGCTTGTCGGCGTACGAGAAGGTCACCCCTCCACGCAAATTAGATAACCAGGGCGAATTCAGCATATAGTTAAACGAGAGACTGCTCCATAACGCATTGTCCCGACTCTTGGTATAAGTTTCTTTGAAGGCATCCGGATCGGCCTCGGTGTTATTACCTCCCACATTACCGTTCAGACTGAAATCGACAGACAAGGTTTTTCCAGTCTTTGTATGCAAACGGTTAGAGTATCTCACGCCAAAGGCATTGCGTACATACGAGGTGTAGGGCGATGCAATGTCGGACACAGAACGAACCCGTTCATAGGACAGGTTCAGTACGCCAGCTTTTACCCCCAGTTCCACTCCTTTACTTACGGCATACGACTGGGTATTAGGACGCACAGCCACATCGACAGTCAGCGGACTTTTTCCTTTGCGTGTCACAATTTTTACCACTCCGTTGGTCAGGTCACCATATTCCACAGAAGGTACACCGGTGATAACTTCAATCCGTTCCACATTGCTGTTGCCAATGTTACGGGTATCCGTTCCGGAAGTAGAAGAGGCCGTAGCATTACCCGACAGGCGCACCCCGTCCATCTCAACTACGGTTCCGAAATCGGGATTCCCCATTTCAGTGCTTTCTCCTCTCAACGTGATTACCTGAGCGGAAGAAGTCAGCCCCTTGAACTTGCTGGTCTGTTCTCCGGGCAAAAGACTTAACGCATCAGACACGCTGACACTCTGCAAATGATCCAGTGCCGTACGCCCCAACGTGTATGCCGTAGTAGCATCTGCGGTTTTTCTTTCTGCCGTGACAGTTACTTCGTTCAGGGCCAAAGTCTGTTCGGAAAGATATACCACGATGTTTTCCTTATCTTTTCTGACGTCAAGCTGTAATTTATATTCAGAATAGCCCAGACAACGCACCAGCACCTCATGCTTTCCTTCTGCCAGATGCTGAATGACGAACTTTCCTTGCGAATCGGTCATGGTACCGATACCACTTCCTTCAATCCACAAAGTCGCAAACTCCACCGGTACTTTCGACTTGGCATCGAGCACGGTTCCTGCTACCTTATACGACTGCCCCCAGGCAGTCAGACTGGCACTTGCGAAAAAGGCTAAAACGATTGTTTTCATATCCTGATGATTTCAGGCGCAAAGGTATCCTTATTGGCAAGCTGTGTCAATCGCCAAAATTAGGTAATGTGAGGTTTCTTTCTCATCATATATAGGTACTCCGGAATCTGATGCATAAAGTAGGAGGATACTAAAAAAGGCTCTGAAAATCTATCGATTTTCAGAGCCTTTCCTCATTTTGCCTCACGGCTTCGGTACACCCTCAGGGATTCGAACCCTGGACCCACTGATTAAGAGTCAGTTGCTCTACCAACTGAGCTAAGAGTGCATCCACTATAATTGTCAAACTTTCCGAAATTTTGTACACCCTCAGGGATTCGAACCCTGGACCCACTGATTAAGAGTCAGTTGCTCTACCAACTGAGCTAAGAGTGCATCACTATTTTCATTTGCGAGTGCAAAGGTATATTTTTTACACGAAACAGCCAAACGTTTTCGAAATTTATTTTACAATATTTTTTCAATTCTTTTCTGAATGGCTGGTTATTAGTCACATAAAAAAGGTCGGCACTGAAGATTTTTCATGCCAACCTTTCGTTTTTATGGATGAATATGAGATTTATTTCTCAAATTAGAAACGGTAACCTACGCCGATAGAGAAGGTCATATTCTTAGGATCATCTCCGCCATCTACTGGACTAATGAATCCATTCTGTCCTGTCAAATTAATCAAATAACGATCACTTAATTCAAGACCGATACCATATTGGATACCTAAATCAAAACGCTTCCAATCATATCCATCTTTGTCAAATAATTTGATATCTTCTTCATCGGTTTCTTTATTTTTACCTCCCAAACCAATTGCTAAATAAGGACCAGCGTTGATAACAAATTTAGTATTGTCACTAATGTTAAATTTATAGGCTGCTAAAATAGGAATATCCAAATAAATTGGTCTGTATTTGTCTTTCCAATCACCTTCTTTAAATTTAAAACCTTTAGAAGAAATCATCAATCCAGACTGCAAAGACCAATTCTCATTGAATCCATAATCCATACCAACTCCCAAAGTAAAGCCTGGAAGAGCCTTTGACTCATCTATCTTAGTCATGTTACTGAAGTTCATACCGAACTTAGCATCCCATTTTACCTGAGAAAAACCAGCCAATGCAAACATTCCCAATACAGCGGTCATTAAAAACTTTTTCATAATTCTCTTTTTTTAGATTAAGGTTCTGTTCCCTTGAACCGTTTTGTTTTATTCCGGAAGCAGAGGAACCGCTTTCTCTTATAATATATAAAGAGAAAAGCCTGCTTTCGTTTGTGATTGTTCACAAATGTATAAAACTATCTCAAATTATCAAAACTTTACAAAACATGAAAAAGCGTAAAAGAGTGATATTTTAGGTTATCATGTCTAAAAACGGGATTATCCGTCCATTTTTGGAGACCCAAAAAAAAGCCTTTGTGTTTGGCCCAAAACACAAGTGTATTTTAAGTAAAACGCAAGTACATTTAAAACAAAACGCCTTTGCGTTCCGAATCAAACGTAAAGGCGTTTTGTTAAGCGTTTAAAGTCTCTGAAAAATACTATAAAATAGGATTAGAATCCCATATTTTTGCATTTTCCACTGACTTTCTGAATATCCAGACGGATAATCTCCGTGCGATGGAAAGACTTGTTGGCATATTCGATGCCCTGCATCTTATGCTCCGGACAGTATTTCGAAATCAGCAGGGAGAGGGCAGACATCCGCTCGGCTTCGTGCAAGCTATGATGTGCCGTGCATTGCAGTACGATGCTTTCATATCCCGTCGTAAACTTATCGGGAATGACCTTACTGCGACCGGTGACACAGAAAGACACGTTAGGGCAGGCGTCAATACAACGCAATTTACGCCCCACCGGCGCACAATGGATATAAATGGAGTTGCCACGGTCCCACACATAGTTGACTGGAATACCGTATGCACCGTCTCCCTCTTCAGTCCGCATGGACAGGATACCGAATTCACCTTCCTTTAATATTTCAAATGCACGTGCTTCATCAAGCAGACGATCCTGCCGGCGCACGTCTTGGTTCGTATATTCCATAATGATAGTGCTTATTGGTTGGCCAGTTCATAGATTTCACGGGTAGCCTGTGCATCCAGACGGACATAATTACCCACGTACTCACCCTTGTTTTCATGCAGTTTTTTTACCAGCAGGTCGATGTCTGGATGCTCAATACCCAGTTCCTTGAAGGTGACAGGCATACCGATGGCGTGGAAGAAAGATTTCAGACGGGCTACACCTTCCAGTGCCATAGCCTTCTTGTCGTCCGATTCCGGCACGTCCCACACACGATGAGCATATTGTGCTACCTTACCCACGTTATGGCTGGCCATGTAGGTTAACCAGGCAGGGAAAATAACAGCCAGTCCGGCTCCGTGCGTCACGTCGTACACAGCACTTACCTCGTGTTCCATAAAGTGAGAAGCCCAGTCCTCCACGGCTCCCACGCCGCACGTACCGTTGTGTGCGATGGTACCGGCCCACATCAGGTTGGCACGGGCTCCGTAATTTTCCGGCTCCTTCATTACCCGAAGAGCTTCCGTGATAATGGCCTTGAGTGTTCCCTCACACATACGGTCGGGCACCTCCTGATCTTCTGTATTGGTGAAATAGCGTTCCATGATGTGCGCCATCATGTCGGTCACCCCACAAGCTGTCTGCCAGGCGGGTAGGGTATAGGTCAGTTCCGGATTCATCACAGCAAACGTAGGACGCAACAATCCGTGCGTGCGGACACTCAGTTTCTTCAGTCCGTCCAGTTTCGTGATGACCGTATTACCGGAGCCTTCACTTCCAGCCGCAGGAATAGTAAGCACCACACCTAGTGGAATGGCTTTTTCAGGCACTACCTTATTTATATAGAAATCCCAGAAATCGCCTTCGTAAGGGATACCCATTGCAATGGCTTTGGCTGTATCGATAACCGAACCGCCTCCCACCGGAAGCAGGAAATCGATTCCTTCGCGACGTCCCAGTTCGATACCTTCGTATACTTTCGGGTCGGTAGGATTAGGCTGAATGCCTCCCAGCTCCACATGAGCAATGCCTGCTTCATCAAGGTATTTTTTTACTTTATCGAGTAGCCCGCTGCGTACCACGGAACCTCCTCCGTATACAATCATCACTTTCGTACCTTTATATTTCCTCACCAGCTCGGCGGTCTGGCTCTCCGTTCCTTTTCCGAATACGAATTCGGTAGGACTGTAAAAAGCGAAGTTATTCATATCTATTATAAATTATAGGGTTTACATGTAGTACGACAAAGTTAAAGAATTTCTTTGTATCTTTGCGCCACAATAAAAAAATTGAACCTATGAAATCAGATATTGAAATAGCTCGCAGTATCGAGCTGACAAAAATCAAGCAGATTGCCCGCGAGTATGGTATTCCCGTAGAAGAAATCTCTAACTACGGACGCTACATTGCCAAAGTTCCCGAAACATTGATCGATGAAGAAAAGGTGAAAAAGAGTAACCTGATTCTGGTAACGGCCATCACGCCGACCAAAGCCGGTATCGGAAAGACTACCGTATCCATCGGTCTGGCACTGGGACTGAACAAAATCGGAAAGAAAGCCTTCTGTGCCTTGCGCGAACCGTCACTTGGTCCTTGCTTCGGTATGAAGGGTGGAGCTGCCGGAGGTGGTTATGCACAGGTGCTCCCGATGGACAAAATCAACCTGCACTTTACAGGTGACTTCCATGCCATCACTTCGGCTCACAACATGATTACGGCCTTGCTCGACAACTATATGTACCAGAACAAAGACAATGGTTTTGCCATGAAAGAGGTACTCTGGAACCGTGTGCTCGACGTGAACGACCGTGGCTTGCGCTACATCGTGACCGGACTGGGCGGAAAGACCAACGGTATCACTCGTGAATCAGGATTCGACATCACACCGGCATCGGAAATCATGGCTATCCTCTGTCTGGCAAGAGATGAAAACGATTTGCGCCGCCGCATCGAAAACATTCTGTTAGGATTCACCATCGACAACAAACCTTTCACCGTGAAAGACTTAGGAGTAGCCGGAGCGATTACGGTATTGCTGAAAGATGCCTTGTCGCCTAACCTGGTACAGACTACGGAACATACACCGGCCTTCGTACACGGTGGTCCGTTTGCCAACATCGCACACGGATGTAACTCAGTACTGGCTACCAAACTGGCGATGACCTTCGGTGACTATGTAGTGACAGAAGCCGGATTCGGTGCCGACCTGGGTGCTGAGAAGTTCTACAACATCAAATGCCGCAAAGCCGGACTTCAGCCGAAACTGACCATCATCGTGGCTACAGCTCAGGGATTGAAGATGCATGGTGGGGTAGATGTAGACAAAATCAAAGAACCGAACATGGACGGCCTGAAGGAAGGTGTGAAGAACCTCGACAAGCACATCGAGAACCTCCAGTCGTTCGGACAGACTGTAGTCGTAGCTTTCAACCGTTATGCTAACGATACCGATGAGGAACTTGACTTCGTACGTCAGCATTGTGAAGAAATGGGCGTAGGTTTTGCCATCAACAACGCGTTTATGGAAGGCGGAGACGGTGCCATCGAACTGGCTAATCTGGTAGTAAACACCATCGAAAACAACCCGTCACAGCCGTTGACCTTCACTTACGACGAAACTGATTCAGTGGAAGAGAAAGTTACCAAGATTGCCTGCGAATTGTATGGTGCCAAACAAGTGCTGTTCGGCCCGGCTGCCCGCAAGAAGATTCAGATGATAAAAGATCTGGGATACACCAACTTCCCTGTCTGCATTGCCAAGACACAGTATTCATTCTCTACCGACCCGAAACTCTACGGAGTGGCTTCCGGCTTCAACTTTGCCGTGCGCGACATCGTCATCAATGCGGGTGCAGAAATGCTGGTAGTAGTGGCTGGTGAAATGATGCGTATGCCGGGATTGCCGAAAGAGCCGCAGGCATTGCACATTGACATTGTAAACGGAGAAATAGAAGGATTGTCATAAGCAGATGAAGCCACAGTTTCTTGTCGGAGCCATGATGCCCGGAAGCGGGCAGACCCTCGTTGCCTTGGGACTAATGCGTGCGTTGCGTCAACGCAACCTGCGTGTGCAGTCTTTCAAATGCGGACCCGAACTGGCAGACCTTCGCTATCATGCGCTGGCTGCCGACCGTGAACCGGTAAGCCTGGACACCTGGCTGAGCTCACGCAGTCACCTGCAAACCGTCTACAACCGTTATGGAGAGAAGGCCGACGTGTGCGTAGTAGAAGGACGGGCAGGTTTGTTCGACGGATTCCGGAAAACGCAGGGAAGCAGCGCCGAAATGACCCGACTGATGAAGATACCTGTGGTGATGGTGGTGAGTGCACGCAATGCGGGCTACTCCACTGCTGCCATGCTGTATGGCTTCAAACACTTCAATACAGAACTGAAAATAGCCGGAGTGATTTTCAATCAGGTCACTTCGGCTGCACAATACGGTTTCCTGCGCGAAACCTGTGCCGAGGCCGGGGTGGAATGCTTAGGCTATCTCCCTTATCTGGAGGAAACAGGCCTTCCACCTCGTCATCAGGCACTGACACTTCCTGCAAGGAAGAGCCTTGACCTGCTTCTCAATCAAGTGGCGGAACAACTGGCACAGCATGTAGACATTGACAAACTGCTGAACCTTTCCACCCGTATTTTCCCTTGTACCTATTCGCTTCCTTACATTTCCGAAACAGAAACGGATATGTGGACCGGCAAGCGCAAACAGCGAATTGCCTTGGCTTCCGATCCAGCTTTTCCTTTCTTGTATCGCCAGAGCACAGACAAGACAAAAGGAGACATCACACGTTTCAGTCCGGTATATGGCAGTGAACTTCCCGAAGCGGACATCGTATATCTGCCCGGAGGTTATCCGGAATTGTTTGCCCGTCAGCTGCATCGCCGGAAACGCCTGATGGAGCAGTTGCGCGAATACGTAGAGAAAGGAGGAAAATTGCTGGCAGAAGGAGGAGGAATGGCCTTGTTGGGACAGACACTAACCGCACGTCCCGGAGGTACAGCCTACGAAATGGCGGGAATTCTGCCTTATTCAGTCATTGTGAAAGATAACCGTCCGTGCAGCGGATACCGTCAGACACATTATCGCGATTTATGTCTGAAAGGATATGAGTACCGTTACTTTGACATTGTTCCTTCGGAAGAAGCAGCTTCACTGCAAACGCCAGTCTGTAATTTAAAAGGTGGAGAAGTATCGGGGTCATTTTTCTTCCGCTATAAAAACTGTATAGCCACCTCCGTACATCACTATTGGGGAGAAACCGGGTTGTATAAGCTCTGGGAATAGCTGGAGAAAGGAATTTTTCTATTTTCCGCACGAAAAAAATCAGAGAAAACGGACGATTCTAAAAAATAAATTCTATATTTGCATCACCAAAGTCGCGGCAGTAGCTCAGTTGGTAGAGCATCAGCTTCCCAAGCTGAGGGTCACGGGTTCGAGTCCCGCTTGCCGCTCATCAGTGTTTAAAGGCTAATATTCTGATAATTAAGGGTGTTAGCCTTTACTTTTTATATTTGTTCATCCGTAGACATACTAAAAAGTTGCTTATCCGACAACCCTCTTTTTTATCTCCCAAAAATGAATCATAAAAAAAGCAGGAAGAAACCCCACTCATGGATTTTCTCCCTGCTTTTCTTTATGTAAATGCTATATTCTTTTAAGAATTCATACTCATCAGGAACTCTTCGTTGTCTTTTGTCTTCTCCAGACGGTCTTTCACGAAATCCATTGCTTCGATAGGATTCATATCCGACAGGTATTTACGGAGAATCCACATACGGTCAAGTGTAGTCTTGTCAAGCAGCAAGTCGTCGCGACGAGTACTTGAAGCCACGATGTTTACGGCCGGGAAGATACGCTTGTTGCTCAGGTTGCGATCCAGCTGCAACTCCATGTTACCTGTTCCCTTGAATTCTTCGAAGATAACTTCGTCCATCTTAGAACCCGTATCAATCAATGCAGTAGCCACGATTGTCAGTGAGCCTCCACCTTCGATATTACGTGCCGCACCGAAGAAGCGTTTGGGTTTGTGCAACGCATTGGCATCCACACCACCGGAAAGTACCTTACCAGATGCCGGAGAAACCGTATTGTATGCACGAGCCAGACGAGTGATAGAATCGAGGAAGATTACGACATCGTGTCCGCATTCTACCATGCGTTTTGCTTTTTCCAGCACAATGCCGGCTATCTTCACGTGACGTTCTGCCGGTTCATCGAAAGTAGAAGCGATTACTTCAGCTTTCACACTGCGAGCCATGTCGGTCACTTCTTCCGGACGTTCATCGATGAGCAGCATAATCATATACACTTCCGGATGATTGGCCGCAATGGCATTGGCGATATCTTTCATCAAGATAGTCTTACCAGTCTTAGGCTGTGCCACAATCAGAGCACGCTGTCCTTTTCCGATAGGAGCAAACAAATCAACTACACGAGCCGACAAGTTATCATTATATCCTTTGCACAATTTGAATTTTTCATCCGGGAAAAGCGGAGTAAGGTGATCGAACGGAATGCGGTCGCGCACCAAAGCTGGGTCGAGTCCGTTAATTTTAGAAACCTTTACCAGCGGGAAATATTTTTCACCTTCTTTAGGCGGACGGATAGTACCTTCTACCACGTCACCGGTTTTCAAGCCGAGCAGCTTGATCTGTGACTGTGACACATAAATGTCATCAGGTGAAGAAAGATAGTTATAATCTGAAGAGCGGAGGAATCCATATCCGTCGGGCATGATTTCCAGTACACCGGTACCTTGAAGAATATCATCAAAATCGTAGACTTTTTCTACCGGTTTGGGAGCCGGTGCCGGAGCATTATTGGTAGGAGTTTCAGTAGAAGGAGAAGATGGCTGCTGCTCTGGTGCATTCTGGTTGGCAGCGGGCTGCGGGTTGTTGTCCTTTCCCTGATTACTGTTATTATTGTTGTTATTAGGACGGTTGTTGCGATTATTCTGACGAGCCTGACGCTGCTGATTTTTCTGTTTAGGTTCTTTAGCCGGCATTACAGGCACCTCCATTTTGGTAGCCTCAAATTTACCCAGCAATTCAGAAGGTATCTCGAATTTTTCAGACGGGAGGTCTTCGATAGGAATAAAATCGTTATTATTCAAGTCGAGCGGTGGAAGTTCCATGTCGTCATCATCGATAGGAAGCGGAGCCGGTTTGGCAGTAACTTCAGCTGGTGTACTTTCAGCGGCTTCCTGCGCTTCTTTTGCCAGAGTAGATTTATTTTTGGAACCCGGCTTACGTCCACGCTTGGCTTTGGGTTTTTCTTCAGTGGCAGGAGCAGCAATAACTTCCGGCTGAGTTGTTTTCTCTGCAACCGGTGCAACGATTTCCGTTTTTTCCGGTGACGCAGGAATTTCCTTGAACAAAGGAGTTGGTGCAGGAAGGGCAGGAGTATTGGCCTCCAGCTTCTGTGCCTTGTCTTTGGTTGCCGTGTAAACCTTATCCCCTTCTTTCTTTATACTGATGCGCGAGCGCTTACGTGGCTGTCCTTCCTTGCGTTCTTCGTTGTTTTGCTGTGCGGCCACTTTTTTTGTAGCACCGACAATTGCCTGTTCATCCAGAATGCGATACACCAGTTCTTCTTTTTTCAGTGAATCGACTTTTTTCAGACCCAACTCTTTGGCAATCTGCTGCAATTCAGACAAATTTTTGTCGTTTAATTGAATGATATTGTACATAAATAGGTTAAATGAATTATTAATATTGGGTGTGTGAAGCATGACAAACCGTTCAGAGGTCTCTTTCCTCTTTCACACATTTGAATTATCAATGATTTTTGATTGTTTTTTATTGAATTCGGATTGGATACGAAACACGTTTCCAACTACCTTTTTGCATTATTGCGAGTACAAAAGTAAGTGTTTTTTGTTATAAACACGAATAAATGCGGACTTTTTTTACGGTTTCTGTCCCCGGATTAAAAGAATTGTGCTAAATTAGCGTTGAAAATACAATTTAATTGACACATTAATGCTTATGAAAAAAGTAATTTTTACAGAAAAGGCTCCTGCTGCCATCGGTCCTTATAGCCAGGCAGTAGAAGTAAACGGCATGGTATTCTTGTCGGGCCAGATTCCGGTAAATCCGGCTACAGGCGAAGTGGTAGAAGGTGGAATCACTGAACAGACTACTCAGGTATTCGAAAATATCAAGAATGTACTTGCAGAAGCCGGACTGACAACTGCCAATGTGGTAAAAACCACTGTATTCCTGGCAGATATGGCACTGTTCGGTGAAATGAATGCCGTATATGCCAAGTATTTCGAAGGCGATTATCCTGCCCGTTCTGCAGTAGCTGTCAAAGCTTTACCGAAAGGAGTGCTGGTAGAAATTGAAAGTATTGCGGTAAGATAACCGTAAAGGAAGCAGGCCGTAAGGGAAATGTCTTTGTGGTCTGCTCCCAATTTGTTTAACAGGAAATTTTGTGACAATGCAACTGAACATGCGTACAATTTGGGGAGAGAACAAATGGAAACTGGCCACTTTCATACTGGCCATTCTGACAGTAACGGCTTCGGTTTTATATATTTACAGATACGAGCCTTTCTCGTCCGGACTGGAAATTACCGACGAACTAGGAGGAAATATCTTTCCGGTCACCATCCTGTCTACGGCTACGACCGATGCACAGCTGATTGTGCCGGCCGACAGTACTTATCTGGGAAATCCCAAATCGTGTATCGGCATTAAGATACGCAGTCCGCATGCCAACAGCAAACTCCACATAGAATTAGCAGAAACTCCTTTCTTTGCTCATTCGGTTTCTGAATTCATTCTGCCGGAATCAGGAAAGGAATACCTGGTTTTCCCGGATGTGATATGGAATTATCAAGCTCTGCTGGAAAATACTCAGGCTATGCCTGTTACCGTGTCCATACAGGCAAAGGTAAATAACAACCGGACATATTCGGCGGTACATACGTATTCCGTACGCAGCATCAACGAATGTCTGTTAGGCTACATCGACAGTAAAATGAAATTTCACGACACGGGCGATTTTTTTGCAGCCTATGTCAACGAAGACAACCCTAACATCAGCCAGGTGCTGCGCGAGGCACTGGATTCACGCATTGTCAACCGTTTCTGGGGATACCAGAGCAAGGACCCGAAAGTCGTAGACAAACAGGTGTATGCCTTGTGGTATGTCTTGCAGAAAAGAGGCTTCAAATACAGCTCCATCAGCAACAGCAGCCTGTCGTCCAACGTGGTCTTTACTCAGCGCGTACGTACGTTCGACGATGCCCTGCAGTCGGCACAGATTAACTGTGTGGACGGAAGCGTACTGTTTGCTTCTCTGCTGAAAGCCATCAACATCAATCCGATTCTGGTACGCGTGCCGGGCCACATGTTTGTGGGTTATTACACCGACCGTTTGCACCAGGAGATTCATTTCCTAGAAACATCCATGATTGGCGACGTGAACCTGGATGACTTCTTCCCGGAAGAGAAACTCGACTCCACAATGGCGGGAAAATCGCAGGAAAGCGTGTCAAAATTCATGTTCGAGAAATCCAAGGAATATGCTACCCGCATTTATAACGAACACAAAGACCTGATTCATTCGGGCAAAGTGAACTACATGTTCCTGGAGATAGACAAGGCCACCCGCGCGTATGTGCAGCCCATTGCGGCCAAATAAGACCTCAATCTCATGAAACTGATTTATCTTTATCATAGCGGCTTCGCCCTGCTGGGGGAAGGTTACACGCTTATTTTCGACTATTTCGAAGACTCCGTGTCGGCCGACAAAGGCATCGTGCACGAACAGCTTCTTTCACGTGAAGGACAGTTGTATGTGTTTTCCAGTCATGCGCATGCCGACCACTTTAACCGGCAGATACTCTCCTGGAAAACGCTTCGGCCTGACATCGTCTATCTGCTTTCGACCGACATTCCTCTTTCTGACCAAGACAAAGAAAACGGAAATCTCCACACACTGGCGAAAGGAGACACCTATCGTGACGAATATCTCACCGTGCGGGCTTTCGGCTCGACGGACATAGGCATCTCTTTTTTAGTCCAGACCCCGGAAGGAGCTACCGTATTCCATGCCGGCGACCTGAACAACTGGCACTGGATGGATGAAAGTCCGGAGGAGGAATGGAAACGTGACGAAGCTTTTTTCCTTCGTGAGCTGGAAGACATTGCCGTCTGCAAGGAGAAAATGGATGTCGTGCTGTTTCCGGTCGACCCTCGTTTAGGAAAGGAATACATGCGAGGGCCTTTACAATTTGTGAAACGGATAAAAACGACTATATTTGTACCGATGCACTTCGACGAAGCTTTTGAGAAGGCTTCGGCTTTTGCACCTTTGGCTGCATCGGAAGGAACTCAGGTTCTTACTCCTGTCCGTCGCGGCGAAACATTGAACTTAGACCACTATATCAACTTAAAATAAAAAGACAATGGAAATAAAAGGAAGATTTGACCACTTCAATATCAACGTAACTAATCTTGAAAAAAGTATCCAATTCTACGAAAAGGCTCTCGGACTGCATGAGTCTCACCGCAAGGAAGCGGCCGACGGCTCTTTCATCCTGGTGTACCTTACCGACGGATGCACGGGTTTCTCACTGGAACTGACCTGGCTGCGCGACCATACGGAAGCCTACGAACTGGGAGAAAACGAAAGCCATCTTTGTCTCCGCGTGGCAGGCGACTACGATGAAGTACGCAAGTTCCACAAGGAAATGGGCTGTGTATGCTTCGAGAACGAACAGATGGGACTGTATTTCATCAATGACCCGGACGATTATTGGATTGAGATTCTTCCGCTGAAATAAACCTTTATCTCTAATACTAAAAACAAAAAACGTTATGAAAAAGTACATTTCTCCGGGTTCCTGGTTTTCACTGGAATATCCCGACAACTGGTGTGAGTTTGAAGATTCGGAAGACTGCTTTCTGTTTTACAACCCAGACAAATGGACCGGAAACTTCCGTATTTCTGCCTATCGGGGCAATTCGTCAGCCTATGCCAACGAATGTCTGGAAGACGAACTGCATCAGGTACGCGGGGCCAAGAAGGTGAAAGTCGGTTCATGGGACTGCGCCTATTCTTCCGAAAGCTTTCAGGAGAATGGTGTGTGGTACACCACCCACATCTGGGTAACCGGTCGAGGAGAGATTTCCGTGGAATGCTCGTTCACCGTGGCCAAGGGCGAGAGTCCCAAGGCTGGCGAGGCTATCGTAGCTTCCCTGAAGGTACGCAATGCATCCGACAAGCCGGTGAAAGAAGTGATTCCGGTCCGTATCCTGGAAATCAACCAGATAAACGAGAACTATGACTGGGCCGTTTCTACAGTGAAAAAACAACTGACCAAGGACTTTACCGGTACAGAAGCCGACTTGGAAAACTTGCAGAAAGTAATCGACAGCGGACGTTTTAACCCCAAACAGCGTCAGGCGTGGGAAAGCTTCGGTACGGCATTCGGCGTGATACTGGTCAATGAGATGGACGGCATGGAATGGGTGACGGTCATCGACGGACAGAAAGAGTTTCCGGCACTGCGTTTCCGCGATTCAAAAGTAATGGTCAACCCGATTTCCCTGATATGGGACAAGGCGAAAAGCGGACAGCCGTGCGACCTGAAAGCGGAATTCGAACGGATAAAGAACGAAGTGGAAGCGGTGATGGACTAATCCTGTCCGCATCCTATTTTTAGCAGCTACGAATTAGATTATGACTCCATATTTACAAGTAGAAAACCTGACCAAGTCGTTCGGCGACTTGGTCCTTTTTAACGGCATATCTTTCGGTATTGCAGAAGGACAGCGCATCGGACTGATAGCCAAGAACGGCTCGGGAAAAACCACCTTGCTGAATATCCTGGCCGGTAAGGAAGGCTACGATGAAGGAAAAATCACCTTCCGCCGCGATTTGCGCGTGGGCTATCTGGAACAGAGCCCGAAATATCCTGAAGAGCTGACGGTGCTCGAGGCCTGCTTTTATCACGGCAACTCTACCGTAGAGCTGATTAAGGAGTATGAACGGTGCATGGAAACACCCGGCAATCCCGGCATGGACGAACTGCTGGTGCGGATGGAGCACGAAAAGGCCTGGGACTATGAACGACGTGCCAAGCAGATTCTTTCGCAACTGAAGATACGCGACTTCTCCCAGAAAATCGGACATCTGTCCGGCGGGCAGTTGAAACGCGTGGCACTGGCCAACATCCTGATTACTGAACCGGATTTGCTGATTCTGGACGAGCCGACCAACCACCTCGACCTGGACATGACGGAATGGCTGGAAGAGTACCTGAACCGTGGTAGTCTGAGCTTGCTCATGGTGACGCACGACCGCTATTTCCTGGACCGTGTGTGCTCGGAAATCATTGAAATAGACAACCGCCAGTTGTATTCTTACAAAGGAAACTACAGCTACTACTTGGAGAAACGGCAGGAACGTATCGAAGCGACCAATGCGGAGATTGCCCGTGCCAACAACCTGTATCGCACGGAACTGGAATGGATGCGCCGTATGCCACAGGCACGCGGACACAAGGCCCGTTACCGCGAAGAAGCCTTCTATGAACTGGAAAAGGTGGCCAAGCAGCGCACGTACGACGCGAACGTGAAACTGGATGTCAAGGCTTCGTACATCGGTTCCAAGATTTTCGAGGCCGACCACTTATGCAAGCGCTTCGGCGACCTGAAGATTCTGGATGATTTCTCCTACATCTTTGCCCGCTACGAGAAGATGGGTATCGTGGGCAACAACGGTACGGGTAAATCTACCTTCATCAAGATTCTGATGGGACTGGAGAAACCCGACAGCGGTACGCTGGACATCGGTGAGACAGTGCGCTTCGGCTACTACTCGCAAGAGGGACTTCAGTTTAACGAGCAGATGAAGGTGATTGACGTGATTACGGACATCGCCGAGGTCATTGAGCTGGGCAACGGCAAACGGCTGACGGCTTCACAATTCCTGCAGCATTTCCTCTTTACGCCCGAAACGCAGCACAGCTATGTGTACAAGTTAAGCGGGGGAGAACGCCGCCGGTTGTACCTCTGTACGGTACTGATGCGGAACCCGAACTTCCTGGTACTGGACGAGCCGACCAACGACCTGGACATCGTGACACTGCAGGTGCTGGAAGAATACCTGCAGAACTTCAAGGGATGCGTCATCGTGGTGAGCCACGACCGCTACTTCATGGACAAGGTAGTAGACCATCTGCTGGTATTCAAAGGGCAGGGCGACATCCGCGATTTCCCTGGCAACTATTCTGACTACCGCGACTGGAAGCTGGCCAAGGCAGAACACGAAAAGGAAGCAGCCAAGCCCAAGGAAGAAAAGACGCAGCGTGTCCGTCTGAACGACAAGCGCCGCATGACCTTCAAGGAACGGAAGGAATTCGAACAGCTGGAAAAAGAGATTGCCGCACTGGAGGAGGAAAAGAAACAGATAGAAGAAGCCTTGTGCAGCGGTACACTCAGCGTGGACGAACTGACCGAGAAGTCCAAGCGTCTGCCTCTGCTCAACGATGAGCTGGACGAGAAGACCATGCGCTGGCTGGAACTGAGTGAAATTGAGGGATAAAAAAGTTGAAAGGACGTTTGAAATAAAACGCTTTTACGTTTAAAACAAAACGCAAAGACGTTTTACTTCAAACGTCCTTGCGTTTTATCTGAAATGCCTTTGCGTTTTCAAGCAAACGCAAAGGCATTTTTTATGTCCGTTTTTTTACTGATACAAGAAGCGCTTGATGCTCTTCTTAGCCGTCTTTTCAAATTCCTCCGGATAGAGTTTTATCTGTGTAATCTGCGAGTAAGCCGGAAGTACCTTGTTCAGTTCGATGCGGTTCAGTTCCAATGCTTCCTCCAGCTGTTTCTTGTTCATTCCATGCGAGAAGGCGTCTTCATTGTCCGGATAAACCAGCGCCACAAGCTTGTTCTCTTTCAGAATCACCAGTGACTCGTTCACGTAAGGCATGTTGTTCAGGCGAGCCTCAATTTCTTCCGGATAGATATTCTGTCCGGAAGCGGTAAGCAGCATGTTCTTGCAACGGCCCTTGATGAAGATGTTTCCATCCGCATCCTTGATGGCCATGTCGCCAGTGTGCAGCCAGCCGTCCTTGTCGATAGTCTGTGCAGTGGCACTTTCGTTCTTGTAATATCCCAGCATCACATTCATACCCCGGCACACCAGTTCACCCGGAATCCGTTCAGGGTCTTCCGAAATCACCTTGGTTTCCATGTTGGCCACGGTCTTTCCGCACGAAGTGTACAGAATCTCATCCCAGCGGCTGTGACAGATAAGCGGCGCACATTCGGTCATACCGTATGCGATGGTGTAGGGGAAGTTGATTTTACGCAGAAAGGCTTCCACTTCGGGATTGAACGGTGCCCCTCCGATTACGATTTCAATAAAGTTTCCGCCGAACACCTCCATGGCCTGCTGACGAATCTGTTCCTTGATTTTATCGCTGATGATAGGCAGGTTCAGCAACAGTTTTCCAAGCTTGTTGTCCACCTTCGGGAGAATGTTCTTCTTGAAAATCTTTTCCACAATCAGCGGCACGCAGGCAATGACGCGCGGACGGATTACGGCAAACGATTCTGCAATGATTTTCGGGCTCGGCATACGGGTGAGGAACCACAGATGCGCTCCTTTGGTGATACCGTAAAGGAAGTCGAACACCAGTCCGAAGATATGTCCCAGCGGAAGCATGGACACGATGCTGTCGCCCGCTTTCAGTCCCACTTTCTGGTCAATGTGTACGATATTCGAAATAATACTACGGTAGGGAAGCATCACCCCTTTAGAATAACCGGTAGTCCCCGAGGTGTAATTGATGACAGCCAGTTCTTCCGGTTCTTCCCGACGGTAGGAAACCTGTTCGGCACGGAAGCGGCAGGGATATTTCTTTCCGAATTCTTCGTTCAGGTGTTCGCGTGCATACGTCAGCTTCTCCGAGCGTGACACCACCAGGTCGAAATTCTTCAGTTCGATGATACCTTCCAGATTAGGCATGGCCGCTTCGTTGAACATCTCCCACACCTGATCGCCTACGAAAAGCATGCGTGCTTCCGAATGGTTAACAATGTGGTGTACGTTGTCGGCCTTGAATTCGTGAAGGATGGGCACAGCTACTGCCCCGTAAGTAACGACGCCCAGGAAGGTAGCCGTCCAGTTTGCACTATTGCGCCCGCACAGCGCGATTTTATCCCCTTTTTTGATTCCTGCATGTTCGAACAGGATATGCATTTTCTCTATTTTTCTGGCTACGTCTTTATATTGCAGCGTAGCTCCTTTGTAGTCTGTCAGTGCATCACGGTCCCAGTTGGCGCGGATGCTTTCTTCAACAAGTTGTATAAAACTGTCTTGTATTTCCATTTTAAATTGCACAATGTTTGACACAATGTGCGCAAAATTAATAAAACTTGTCCGATTTCTTTTCATTCTTTGTCATTTTTTTGAGAGAATAGACTATTTGACAAGAATTTCTTCCGTTTGGGACAGAAGCTGATAAATGAATTTCCAGCCTTAGAATACGGTTCTGCGGCTGCAATTCTCGATGTATCTAATTTTATTCGTATCTTTGCCGATTGAATAAAAAATAATAGCGAAAGAATGAATTTTCAGAAACTGACTCCCATTGTGAACAAACCCAATGCGTGGGCTCTGAGTCCGCTGGTGGTATTTTTATGCCTGTATCTGGTGACTTCCCTGCTCATCAATGATTTTTATAAAATTCCGATTACCGTAGCTTTCATGGTATCTTCCATTTATGCCGTGGCTACGACGAAAGGACTGAGCTTGAACGACCGCTTGTTGCAATACTCCGCAGGGGCAGCCAACAAGAACATCATGCTGATGATATGGATTTTCATCTTGGCGGGGGCTTTTGCACAGTCGGCTCAGGCCATGGGGGCTATTGATGCGACGGTAAACCTGACCTTACGGTTGCTTCCGGGCAATCTGCTGCTGGCGGGAATTTTCTTGGCATCGTGCTTCATTTCTCTTTCCATCGGTACGTCGGTCGGTACCATTGTCGCGCTGGTTCCTGTAGCTGCCGGTATCGCGGCCAAGACGGATGTCAGCGTGGTTTTCATGACGGCGGTAGTAGTGGGTGGTGCCTTTTTCGGTGACAACCTGTCCTTTATTTCCGATACTACCATCGCGGCTACCCGTACGCAAGGGTGCGTGATGCGCGACAAATTCCGGGTGAACTCTCTGATTGCCTTTCCGGCTGCCTTGCTCGTATTCATCTATTACATTATCTACGGAAGCCATATCGAAGTGGCACAGGATATTCCTCACGTAGACTGGATGAAGGTGATTCCATACATCATAGTGCTGGGAACTGCAGTAGCGGGCGTCAACGTTCTGCTGGTGCTGTTGCTGGGACTGATTTCTACGGGTATTGTAGGCATGGCATACGGCACGTTCGATGTGTTCGGATGGTTCGGTGCCATGGGAAAAGGTATGACGGGCATGGGAGAGCTGATTATCGTAACCCTGATGGCAGGAGGCATGCTGGAACTGATACGTTTCAACGGGGGAGTGGACTATGTGCTGCACCGCCTGACACAGCACGTAAAGGGTAAACGCGGAGCGGAACTGAGTATTGCGGCCCTGGTAAGTCTGGCCAATATCTGTACGGCCAACAACACGATTGCCATTATTACCGTAGGCCCGCTGGCCAACGACATTGCCGAGCAGTTCCGAGTAGACAAGCGGAAGAGTGCCAGCATTCTGGATACGTTCTCGTGCGTCATTCAGGGCATTATTCCTTACGGAGCACAGCTGTTGATTGCGGCCGAGCTTTCCGGTCTGTCGCCTATCAACATCATCGGTTATCTGTATTATCCTATGACATTGGGAGTGGTAGCCATACTGAGTATCTTGTTCCGTTATCCGCGCCGGTATTCCTGATCAGGCTATGCACCGGATTTTTTAATTTTGTCATCAAACTAAAACAGAAAAATATATGCTGATTTATAATACTACTTTTCATGTAGAGATGGGCGATGCCCGTAATTTTGTAATCTGGTTGAACGAATATTACATCCCTGAAGTGGAAAATCTGGGTGAGCTGAAGAATCCCCGTATTCTGCGTATCCTGAGCCATAAGGAGCAGGACAGTGAATGCTTCTCACTGCAGTGGGAAGTGGAAGACAGTGCTGCACTGCACCGCTGGCACGTAAAGCAGGGGGCGACACTGAATGCGGAGATGATGAAGGTGTTCAAGGATAAGGTTATCGGTTTCCCCACATTAATGGAGGTGATAAGGTGATACAGCCGGTCAAGGAAAAAATCATTCTCGGCATCGACCCGGGTACGAACATCATGGGGTACGGAGTGCTGAAGGTGACGGGTGTCAAGCCGGAGGTAATGACCTTGGGTGTCATCGACCTGCGTAAATGTACCGATTCGTACCTGAAACTGAAGCATATCTACGAACGGGTGCAGGGTATCATTGCTTCATATCTTCCAGATGAGCTGGCCATCGAGGCTCCATTCTTCGGGAAGAACGTACAGTCCATGCTGAAGTTAGGACGGGCACAGGGAGTAGCCATCGTGGCCGCACTGACACGTGATATTCCCGTAACGGAATATGCTCCGCTGAAAATCAAGATGGCCATTACCGGCAACGGGCAGGCCAGCAAGGAGCAGGTAGCCGATATGCTGAAGCGCATGCTGCATATACCCGACTCGGAAATGGGCCCCTTTATGGATGCGACGGATGCGCTGGGAGCGGCTTATTGCCATTATTTGCAGATGGGACGTCCGGAAATGCCGAAAGCTTATTCCAGCTGGAAGGATTTCATTGCCAAGAATCCGGGACGCATAAAGAAATAGGAGATTATAACCATGAATTTAAAACAGCTTGTAGTGATGTCGGCCGTGGCTGTGGCTACCGGGTGTACTTCTTCACAACAACATACCAGAACGCCGTTTGATGAATATCCGGTGTACGAGGGGGAATGGGTGGAAATGGCTTATACGCCAGCTTCAACCCGGTTCTCGCTTTGGGCTCCTTCGGCTCAGGAAGTGCGGGTGCTGCTGTATGAAAAAGGACAGGGAGGTTCTGCCTATCGTATGGTGAAAATGGAACCGGAATCTGACGGTATGTGGCAGGCTCGCGTGGACGAAGACCTGAAAGGAAAGTTCTATACATTCAATGTCAAGATAGACGACGTGTGGCAGGGAGATACACCCGGACTCATGGCAAAGGCTGTGGGAGTGAACGGCGACCGTGCAGCCGTCATCGACTGGAAGGAGACGAATCCGAAAGGCTGGAACGAAGACAAGCGTCCGCCGCTGAAACGTTTTTCTGACATGGTGATTTATGAACTGCACCACCGCGATTTCTCTATCGATACCATCTCCGGCATCCGGCACAGAGGAAAATTCCTGGCTTTGACGGAGGAAGGAACGCATACCTATCTGGGCGAAAAAACGGGCATTGACCATTTGAAGGAGTTGGGGGTGACACACGTACAGCTGTTGCCTTCGTTCGACTTTTCTTCGGTGGACGAAACCAAGCTCGACAAACCGCAGTACAACTGGGGATATGACCCGAAAAACTACAACGTGCCAGAAGGTTCGTATGCCACCGACCCTTATCAGCCCGAAGTGCGTATCCGCGAGTTCAAGCAGATGGTCATGGCGCTTCACCGGGCAGGCATCCGGGTAGTGATGGACGTGGTGTATAATCACACGGCTATCACGAAAGGGGGCAATTTTGAACGGACGGTACCGGGGTATTTCTATCGCACGGACGAGGAAGGGAAATGGGCCAACGCATCGGGTTGTGGCAATGAAACGGCCAGCGAACGACCGATGATGCGGCGTTTCATGATAGAATCGGTCTGCTATTGGGCCAGAGAGTATCACATAGACGGATTCCGTTTTGACCTGATGGGGATTCATGACATCGAGACCATGAATGCCATCCGCAAGGCACTCGACAAGATTGACCCTACAATATGCATGTATGGAGAAGGCTGGGCGGCCGGGAAACCGCAACTGCCGGATAGTCTGCTGGCCATGAAGAAACATGCGGCCCGGTTGCCACACATTGGCATGTTCTGCGATGAAATGCGCGACAGCCTGCGTGGCCCGTGGGGAAACGATGCCAAGGGAGCTTTTGTCATCGGACGCATGGGATACGCTGCAGGCGTAAAGTTCGGACTGGCGGGAGGAATTGCACATCCGCAACTGGTCAGCGACAAGGAGTCCACCGTTCCGGCTTTCTGGGCTGCACAACTGGAGCAGATGATCAGTTATGTGAGCTGTCACGATGACCTTTGTCTGGCCGACCGCCTGAAGGCGACGTTGCCGGGACTTTCTGCATTAGAGATGAACGCCTTGGCCAAACTGGCCGCTACGGCAGTATTCACATCACAAGGCATTCCGTTCTGGTATGCAGGCGACGAAGTGCTACGCGACAAGCAGGGGGTAGCCAATTCGTACAAGAGCCCGGACGCAATCAATGCCATTAACTGGGGACGGAAGACTTCGCAGCGTGATTTCTTTGATTATGTGAGGGGTCTGATTGCCATGCGAAAGGCACATCCTTCTTTCCGTATGGGTGATGCGGATTTGATTGCCAAACACCTGGAGTTTTTGCCGGTACCGGCAAGCAATGTGGTGGCTTTCCGTATCAAGGGAAGTCCGGCTGGCGATTCGTGGCTGAACACGATTGTGGTGCTCAATGCCCGTACGGAACCTGTGCAGATTGACGTTCCTGAGGGACGTTACTGGATAGCCTGTCGTGACGGGCGCATAGACAATGTGCTGGGACTGGGCACGCTAACAGACAACAAACTGGTGGTAGCGCCCCGTACGGCCATGATTGTGCATCAATAAACCAAGAAAACAACTACTTAAAGAAACAAAATAAAAACAGAGAAAGACAATGCAGAATGTAATTACAATTGAGAACGGAGTGACTCGTCATCCATTGTACCGGATGAAAGAGCCTGTGAACTTGCAGATTGCGGCAGGAGAACATGTGGCCATCGTAGGACCGAACGGCGGCGGAAAGAGTCTGCTGGTAGACACCATTACCGGACGCTATCCGTTGCTGATGAATGAGGTGAAATACGACTTCTCTCCTTCGGAATCGAAGATGGCTTGCGACAACATCAAATACATCACGTTCCGTGACTCGTACGGGGATGCCGACGGGAACTATTATTACCAGCAGCGCTGGAATTCGCAGGATTTGGACGATACGCCTATCGTGGCCGATTTGCTTCCTCCCTGCAAGGACGAACAATTACGAAAAGCACTGTACGATTTGTTTGGCATTGAGGAGATGCTCAGCAAGCATATTATTTTGCTATCGAGCGGAGAGCTCCGTAAGTTTCAGCTGACCAAGACTTTGTTGAGTGGCCCGAGGGTGTTGATTATGGACAATCCTTTTATCGGACTGGATGCACGGACCCGGGGACTGCTGCACACATTGCTGGGAAAACTGACTGAAATGACCAATCTGCAGGTGATTTTGGTCTTGTCGAAGACAGACGATATCCCGACGTTCATTACACACGTGATACCGGTAGAAGATCGTCATTGTGGCCCAAAAATCACCTTGCAGGAATATCTAGCACACCGTGAACCAGACCCTGCTCATGTGCTGTCTGAGGAGAAACGGCAGCGGATACTGGACTTGCCGTATGCCGATAACCTGTTCCACACGGAGCATATCGTAGACTTGAACAAGGTAAGCATCCGTTACGGTGAACGGGTAATTCTGAAAGAACTCGACTGGACGGTAAAATGCGGTGAGAAGTGGGCGCTCAGCGGCGAAAATGGGGCAGGGAAATCTACCTTGCTTAGTTTGATTTGTGCTGATAATCCACAAAGCTATGCCTGCGATATTTCTTTGTTCGGTCGCAAACGAGGAAGTGGCGAGAGTATCTGGGAAATCAAGAAGCACATCGGTTATGTGAGTCCCGAAATGCACCGCGCTTATCTGAAGAATCTGCCGGCCATTGACATTGTGGCCAGCGGATTGCATGATTCCATCGGCCTGTACCGTAAAACACAGGAGAAGGATGTAGATACGTGCGTGTGGTGGATGGATATCTTTGGCATTGCTGACTTGAAAGACCGCAGTTTCCTGCAACTCTCCAGCGGAGAGCAGCGTATGGTGTTGCTGGCCCGTGCGTTTGTCAAAGACCCTGAACTGCTGATTCTGGATGAGCCGTTGCACGGACTGGATATGCGTAACCGCCGGCTGGTGAAGGATGTCATCGAAGCATTCTGTGCCCGAAAGGATAAAACCCTGATTATGGTAACCCACTATCAGGAGGAACTGCCCGCTACCATTACGAATTCTTTGTTCCTGAAACGTAATAAATAGAAGAAGCTGATTTTTGGTAGATGCAGATTCTTTTCTGCGAGAAAGCACATCTGTGTTTCATTTCCGGGTAGAAACCATGTTCAAGCGTTTCTCCGGGAATATGACAAATGGAATCAGTAAATTGAAAGTCTATAATGAAAATGGCAAATGAAGATGATTTTACACTGTCACCTTCATTTGCCATTTTATTTTAAGGATTATTTATTGAATTTGAAAAGTCTGTAAGTAAGGGCTTACGGTGCCTAGCATGCAAAAGATTTACCAACTCTGTTTGTCCTGCATCTGGCGAAGTGCCGTCCGGTAGTCTTCTACCAGCTCTTTCATCACCTCATCCACCGTCTGTAACTTGCGAAGCTGAGATGCGGCTTGTCCTATTTCCAGTTCTCCTTCGTAGAGGTCGCCTTCGAAGATTCCCTTCTTGGCCCGGCCTTTTCCCAACAAAGCCTTCAGTTCATCTACTGAGACTCCTTTCTGTTCCGCCTCCTCTATCTGCTTGTAGAAATCATTTTTAATCAGACGGATGGGGGAAAGCTGCTTGAGTGTCAGAAGAGTATCTCCTTCATTCAATCGCAGGCAACGGTCCTTGAAATTGAAATGTGCCGAACTCTCTTCCGTCAGAGCAAAGCGGGTACCCATCTGTACTCCTTCTGCGCCTAACGCTTCGGCGGCTAAGATACCTTCACCCGATACAATTCCTCCTGCCGCAATAAGAGGCACACTGCACACCTTTTTGACGGCCGGAATCAGACAGAAAGTCGTAGTTTCCTCTCGTCCGTTGTGGCCGCCTGCTTCGAAGCCTTCTGCCACAATGGCATCTACTCCGGCTTCTTCACATTTCATGGCGAAACGGCTGGAAGATACTACGTGAGCTACCTTGATGCCTGCCTGTTGGAGCTTGGAAGTCCATGTCTTGGGATTTCCCGCAGACGTAAATACGATTTTCACGCCTTCTTCCTGAATGATTTCCATAAGGGTTTCAATCTCCGGATACATCAGCGGCACATTGACTCCGAAAGGCTGGTCAGTGGCAGCCTTGCACTTGCGGATGTGTTCACGCAGGGTCTCCGGGTGCATGGAACCGGCACCCAACAACCCCAGTCCACCGGCGTTGCTCACGGCTGAAGCCAGTCTCCATCCGCTGCACCATACCATTCCACCTTGAATGATGGGGTAGCGGATGCCGAAAAGGTGACAGACTCTGTTTTGCATATCAATCAGTTATTTTTTATATTTCTCAATCAGGTTCTTGGCTACGGTGTCACCCAGTTCTACTGCTTTTTCCAGGTTGGCCATGCCTTCCTTCTTCTTTCCCTGCTGTACCTGGCAGTAACCCAGCATACGATAGGCTGCCGCATTCTTGGCATCCAGTTCAATAGCTTTGTTCAAGGCTTTCACCGTTTCTTCCGGCTGGTTTACCCGCAAATGTACGCTTCCTTTTTCTACCCAGTATTCCACGTTCTTCGATTCCATCTCAATAGCCTTGTTGATGTCATTGATGGCCTGTTGGTACATACGGCATTGCATTTCAACCTGTTCACGGATAAAATAGAAATCAGACGATACCTGGCCCATCATGGCGTCGTGGAACAAATTGTAGTCTACCACTGCTTCGCGGAACTGTTTGTCTTCCGCTTTCATGCGGGCACGTTCGTACAGATAAGGAGCTGCTTCTTTTCCATAGGGAGGATTGTATTTAGCCACGGCACTGTCCATCAAGGCAATGGCTTCCTTCTTTGAAGCACCTTCAATCAGTTCCTTGGTCTTGGCAGCGGCATAGAAAGATGCGGCAGAAGCTAACGGCGAGCGGTTTACTGCTTCGTAGCTGGCAAATGCTTCCGGATATTTCTGCATGGCAAAATAAATATCTCCCTGCAGCTGGTAGTACAGTCCCTGCTTGTCGTTTTCCAAGGCCGTATTGATTTCCTTCAGTGCCCGTTCCATGGTCCAGTCGCCATACGGTTTAGCTCCCTGAAGACCAAGCACATAATTATACAACAACTTGGAAAGGTTATAGTATGCGTCTCCCTTGTTTTCATTCACTTCCACCATGGTTTGCAGGTCTTTTTCTGCCAGTGCATAGTGTGCGTCGTCACCGTATCCTATGTAACAAATGGCACGGCGGGAATAACCTTCACTGTTTTTCGGATACTGCTGGATAAATTCGTTCAGCAGGTTCAGGTATTCTTCTTTTGACAGGTTGGAAGAAGACATGTAAAGGTACACCAGTGCCTGAGACTCGTCTTCCGGCAATCCTTTCTTGATGCCGATGGTATTCAGCGTAAAGTCATTGGCAGAGAGTGCGGTGATAGACAGACTCTTTGCATAACCTATTCCGATGGCATAGCTTGATGTGCTCTCCTTGTCACTGTTCTTCTGTACCAGTCCCACTACTTCTCCTTCTGCATTCATCACCGGACAGCTTACGGTCTTTTCGCCCGTTTTCATGCTCAGGGTATAATAGAAAGAGTTGTTGCTGATGGTATCGATTTTGGAAATGGTACCGTGTGTACCCGAAGCGGCTTTCTGTGTAGAGTAGGGAAGTACGTACACTGTTTCACTGACTGCACCCGGACGGGATGTCGGTTGCAAGGCCACAATCTTCTTATCGGCTGCTGTCTTGAACTTTACTACGTCGTACATATCGTTGGCTCCCAGAATGTATTCCACCGGAAGTTCCTTTCCGTCGGCAGTCACGACTACGGCACGTTCGGCTCCTTTAAACAGGGTATAGTCGGATACGGCCGTACCGTTTTCGTCAATGTAGAATCCGTTTCCGGTATTGAGAATCTGATTCTCCTTATTGTACGTGATGACAGAGAACACAGCTTTTCTGGCTTTGTTGGCCCACTTAGGAAGTTCCTGGGCCATTGAGGTCTGAAAAGCCATCCCACAGCATGTCAGCACGAGGGTAATTTTTCCTATTTTCATGGTAGTATGTATGTTTTATTGTTTTATTCTTCTCCGAATCCTCTTTGTTTCACAGCTTCATAGATGAGGATACCTGCTGCCACGGACACGTTCAGTGACTCAATGTTGCCGAACAACGGAATCTTGATCCATTCGTCGCAAAGTGCCAGGTGGTCATAAGGCACACCGGTATCTTCCGCACCCATAATGATACACGTAGGACCCTGATAATCGGCCTTAGTGTAGTCGTAGTCACCCTTCTCTGTCGCTGCTACAATCTTGAATCCGCTGTCTTTTAAGAACTTGATGGTATTTGTCAGGTTGTTCTCGCGGCACACCGGAATGGTATGCAAGGCTCCGGCAGAGGTCTTGATGGCATCCGCATTGACACTGACACTGTTTTTTGACGGAATGATGATGGCATCCACACCGGCACATTCACACGTACGGGCAATGGCTCCGAAGTTACGTACGTCGGTCAGGCCGTCCAGCAAGATGAGCAGCGGGTTCTTTCCCTGCTCAAACAAGAAAGGCACGATGTCTTCTGTACGCTGGTAAGTGATGGGCGAGATAAAAGCCACCACTCCCTGATGGTTCTTCTTGGTGATGCGGTTGATACGTTCCACCGGTACGCGCTGCACGGGGATGAACGTATCTTTCAACACGGCGAAAAGCTCCTTCGACAAGTCGCTCTGGATGTCTTTCTTGATTAATACTTTGTCAATTTCTTTTCCGGCCTGGATAGCCTCGATAACGGCGCGTACGCCGAAAATCATTTCGTTCTTTTCTATCATGGTCTTGTTTGTTTCTTGTTATTGTTTAAAGCCTAACAGGGCACGGGCGTTCTGTACGGCAGCCTCTGTCAGGGTGGCACCGCTGAGCATGTGGGCAATTTCCTGCACCCGCTCTTCATCCGTCAGGCGACGGATATGACTGTTGGTCCCGGTGTCGGTATCTTCCTTGTACACTTTGTAGTGCGCAATTCCACGTGCGGCAATCTGGGGCAGGTGAGTGATGCTGATTACCTGACGGTTCTGGCGTCCCATGTCCTGCATAATCAGTGCCATTTTCTCTGCAATGGAGCCTGACACACCGGTATCAATTTCATCGAAGATGATAGTCGGCAGTTTGACGGCTCCGGCAATCATGGCCTTAAGTGAAAGCATGACGCGGGCAATTTCACCTCCCGAAGCGATGGAAGCCACGTTCTGCAAAGTTCCGTTCTTATTGGCTGAGAACAGGAAAGTCACGCTGTCCATCCCTTTGCTGTCGGGTTCCTTTCTGGGAGCCAGTTCCACGGCAAAACGCACGTTAGGCATACCCAGTGGGATGAGCAGGGATTCCATCTGCGATTCAATGTGCCGTGCCGACTGTGCACGAAGCGCGGTCAGCTTTTCGGCCTGACGAAGCACCTCGGCATACAATTTCTTCTTTTCACCCTCCAGTTCTGCAATCCGGTCGTCGAAAGAAGTGATGGCATTCAACTGGCTGCGATAGTTTTCCGTCAGCTCAATCAGTTCTTCTACCGACTGCACGCGGTGTTTCTGCTGCAAGGAATAAATCAGATTCAACCGTTCGTTGACAAAATCCAGACGTGCCGGATTGAATTCCACTTCTTCCTCCGCATTGCCGATTTCGCGGGAAATATCTTTCAGTTCAATGTAGCAGCTGTTCAGCCGTTCCATCCATTCCTTAGCCGGCGCATATACCTGTGTCAGGCTCTGAAGAGTCTGCATGCACTCCTTGGTCAGTGAAACCGTACCGCCTTCCTCGCCGTTAATCAGCTGACTGGCTTTATAGAGCCCGGCCTTGATGTCCTCGGCATGGCTCAGGGTTTCCGCTTCCTGTTCCAGTTCTGTCTGCTCTCCGTCTTTCAGTCCGGCTTCTTCCAACTGTTCCAGCTGAAAGCGGATATAATCTTCATCCTGACGGCTCTTTTCAGCCTGTGCGATGAAATCATCCAGTTCCTTTGCCACCTTCTTATAAGAAAGGTATACCGACTGATAAGCCGACAATGCCTGCTCGTCTTGTGCCAGAATGTCCAGAATGTTCAACTGGAAACCTTCCTTGTTCAGCAACAGATTCTGGTGCTGGCTGTGCACGTCAATCAGTTTTTCGCCCAGCATTTTCATCTGTGCCAGCGAAGCCGGCGTATCGTTGATGAAAGCACGGCTCTTCCCGTTGGCCGACACTTCACGGCGAAGGATACATTCGTCCGGTTCGAATTCGATGTCATTCTCCTGAAAGAACGGTTCCATGCCGTAGTTGGCAATCCGGAAAGTCGCCTCCACGATGCACTTGGAAGCCCCCTTCTTGATGGATTTCACGTCGGCACGCTGTCCTAACAGGAGTCCGATAGCCCCTAAGATAATGGACTTTCCGGCACCGGTCTCGCCGGTAATTACCGAAAAGTCAGACGTAAAGTCAATGTCCAGCTTATCAATCAGGGCATAGTTCTGTATAAAGATAGACTGTAGCATAACGGTTTAGGAATGAAACAGACTGGAAAGTTTATCCACAATGTCTTCGGCCACTTCCTGCTTGCGCTTTAACGGGTAGGAAACAGCTTCAGTGCGGTCTATAATCGTAATCTTGTTGGTGTCGCAACGGAAACCGGCTCCTTTGTCATTCAGCGAGTTCAGCACGATAAAGTCAAGATTCTTGCGTGCCAGCTTATCCTGGGCATGGCTTACCTCGTCGCAAGTCTCCAGCGCGAATCCCACTAACAGCTGGTCCGGACGTTTTTCCTTTCCTAAGGAAGCGGCAATGTCGCAAGTCGGTTTCAACCGCAGCACCAGGTCGTCCTTTTCCCGTTTGATTTTCTGGTCGGCCACCTGCTCCGGCGTGAAGTCCGCTACGGCTGCACACAAGATTCCTCCGTCTGCATCCTTGAAGGCATCGGCAGCTGCACGGTGCATTTCAGCCGCACTCTCCACGTCTATGCGACGAATATTCGGATGAACCGTCTGCAGGGTAACCGGACCGCTCACCAATACCACTTCCGCTCCGCGTGAAGCACACGCTTCAGCCAGGGCATAACCCATCTTTCCGGAAGAGTAATTGCCGATAAAGCGCACCGGGTCAATTTTCTCATAAGTAGGACCTGCGGTAATGACGATTTTCCGTCCGGCCAGGTCTTGCTGACGGGCAAAGAACGCTTCCAGCACTTCGATGATTTTCTCAGGCTCTTCCATGCGTCCTTTTCCTACCAGGTGGCTGGCCAGCTCGCCCGAAGCCGGTTCGATAATATGATTGCCATAGCTGCGCAGAATGTCGAGGTTATGCTGGGTAGAAGGATGAGCAAACATATCCAGGTCCATGGCCGGAGCCACAAACACCGGAGCCTTCATCGACAGGTAGGTCGTCACCAGCATGTTGTCGGCTACCCCGTGCGCCATCTTTCCGATGGTGGAAGCCGTAGCCGGAGCGATGACCATGGCGTCGGCCCACAATCCCAAGTCCACGTGGCTGTGCCATGTGCCGTCACGTTGTGAGAAGAACTCGCTGATGACCGGCTTGCTGGTCAGCGCCGAAAGCGTGATGGGAGTGATAAACTCCTTTCCTGCCGGCGTGATGACAATCTGCACCTCCGCACCTTTCTTAATCAGTCCGCGTGTCAGCACGGCTGCCTTGTAGGCCGCAATACTACCCGTGATACCCAGTACAATTTTTTTGCCTTGTAGTGTATTCATGCTACCTTCCGTTTACTTGACCAGCCCCGTTTCACGCAGGCGGATTTTTGTCAATACATTCTTCGTGTTCAGCGTGAAGTCTCCGTTCATAATCCAGCCATAATAGCCCAGGTCTTTCTTGAGCACTTCCGACACCGGAATACCTTTATATTTTCCGAAGTTGAACACTTCCACCCCGTTGTCGTCATACACGATTCTTCCGGCAAAGTCTACGTTCTTGCTGTAGCTGGAATATTCCGACAGGTAGTTAATGTCGTTCTGAAGCACGTCAGGGTAGTGGTCGAGCTGTGCTTTCAGCACCTCGTAGGTAGCCCGTGTATCGGCTTCTGCCGTATGCGCGTCTTCCAGGTTCTTTCCGCAGTAGAACTTGTAGGCAGCCGAAAGCGTGCGCTGTTCCAGCTTGTGATAAATCACCTGCACGTCGACAAACTTCCGCTTGGTCAGGTCGATGTCAATGCCAGCACGGAGGAATTCCTCTACCAGCACCGGCACGTCAAAGCGGTTGGAGTTAAAGCCGGCAATGTCGGCCCCTTCAATGTCGCGGGCAATGTCCTTTGCCACTTCCTTGAAAGTAGGGCAGTCGGCCACATCCTCGTCGTGAATGCCATGAATGGCAGTCGATGCCTCCGGAATGTGCATTTCCGGATTGATGCGCAAGGTCTTGGCCTCTTCGTTGCCGTTAGGATAAACCTTCAAGTAGCAGATTTCTACAATACGGTCTGTATTAATATTAGTGCCCGTGGTCTCCAAATCGAAGAACACGAGCGGATTTTTCAAGTTCAGTTTCATGAGTCTGTGTGTAACAAAAAAGATTAGTCGTTCAGCATCATCGGCATCAGCAGCATCAGCAGGTCTTCGTCTTCCTCCTGTTCTTCAGGAACGATGACACCAGCGCGTGACGGGTCAGCCAGTTCGATGATGATGTTCTGTGCAGAAATGTTGTTCAGAATGTCAATCAGGAACGACGACTTGAAACCGATGCTCATCGGGTTGCCGCCATACTGGCAAGCGATGGTTTCTTCGGCCGAAGTAGAGAAGTCGATGTCCTGTGCAGAAATCTTCATCTGGTTTTCCGACAAGCTCAGCTTGATCAGGCTGCTTGACTGTGAAGAGAACACAGACACACGGCGCAGGGCACTGATGAAGAGCGCACGGTCAATGATGGCACGGTGCGGATTGTTCTGCGGAATGACAGAGTTATAGTTCGGATAACGTCCTTCAATCAGACGGCAGATCATCTGATAGTTTTCGAGGGTGAACATGGCATTTCGGTCGTCAAAGCCAATCTGTACGTCGCCCTGTTCCTTCGGCAGCAGGTTCTTCAGCAAGTTGGCCGGCTTCTTCGGAAGGATGAAGGCAGCTTTTTCTGCTCCTCGTGCAGCATAAGTCTTGCAACGTACCAGCTTATGACCGTCGGAAGCAACCAGTGTAATGTCTTCCGTACTGATGTCAAAATAAATACCGTTCATCACCGGACGAAGTTCGTCGTCGGCAGTCGCAAAAAGGCTGCGGTTTACGCCGTTCATCAAGATTTCTGCTCCCATGGTCACCTGTACGGCATTGCTGCCCAACGCCTGTGCCTGCGGATATTCGTCGGCATTCTGTCCCATCAGACTGTATTTTCCATTCAGGTATTCCACGGTAATTTCCATGTTGCTGGGTTCGATGTGGAAACTCAGCGGCTGCTCAGGAATCTCTTTCAATGCTTCCAACAGTGTCTTGGAAGAAACGGCAAAACGGCCGTCACTGTCCGATTCGTTCACTTCGATGGAAGTAGACAGTGTAGTGTCATTGTCCGAAGCAGTCATAAAGAGCGTACCGTCTCTCAGTTCGAAGAGGAAACAGTCCAGAATGGGTAATGAATTTCTTGAGTTGATTACTCGGCTGATAGCCTGCAAATGACTGAATAAAGCAGTACTTGAAACGATAAACTTCATAGCTGTTTTTATATTTGTTTTTGTTCTGTTTTTATTATTAAATGCATCCTCGGATGCCCTAAACCAATTGCCAAAGTTACGAAAAGATTGCATACGCCCCACAAAAAAAGGTCTTAAAAATTAGTTTTCTTCTATGGAAAGTCGTAATTTCGTCACCGAATTTAAAAATACTATTTATGGAATTAGCAGGAAGAGTGATTGCGGTTCTGGAACCGAAAGGCGGTACATCGCGGAACGGCAACGAATGGAAGGTACAAGAATATGTCATCGAAACACACGACCAGTATCCGCGTCGCATGTGCTTTGATGTCTTTGGTGACGACAAAATCAAACAGTTTAATATTCAGGTGGGCGAGGAACTGAACGTATCGTTCGACATTGACGCCCGCGAATGGCAAGGACGCTGGTTCAACAGTATCCGTGCATGGAAGGTGGAACGTGTGGGAACCACTCCTCAGATGCCTCCGGTAGAAGCTCCATTCCCTCCGGTAAATGCAGCTCCGGCCGATTTCTCCATGACAGACGAGAAAGACGACCTGCCGTTCTAAATGAATAAAAGAAATTTAAAAGCCTCCTTTGCTTCTAAAAAGATGAAGTGAAGGAGGTTTTTTATTGGCTGTTTTCGGCCGTGTGCTTGACGGGTTGTCGGGGTTGGCAGGTATTTTTTAAACTATATATACACAAGGTGTGGAAAAATACAAGATTTATATTTTTCCACACCTATATATAAAAAGTTAGAAAAACCGGTGCCAACCTGTCAAGTTCTCCATTGTGTGAAAAAACACACTTACGTTTTGGTTCGAATGTACTTGTGTTTGAGTTTGAACGTACTTGCGTTTTAAAAAATCGGATACTACATAGATACTGATGCTTCCCGTCATTACTTCTGTTACATTATGATTCAACAGAATCCGGTATAAATTCCTCCAGCTTTGGAGTTAAAACTCCGTATCTGGTTTCAAAATTATTGTCATTCTCACTTTAAATATAAATGAATACACTATCTTTGTATATGTCAAACTGCACACTATCTGCATAGACTATTAAATTGGGGAACATCAAGCCCGTTAAATATTTATTCTGAGGTTCATACACTGAAGCCTTTCTCACCGTAAAGATAGGGGTAGTCTTGACTTTTGTACATAAGTAAATTATATTGGAAATGAAAGCGAAACCCTTTATCAAGTGGGTTGGAGGCAAAAGCCAACTCATCGAACAACTGGACTCTTTGTTACCAGCTGACTTTGATAATTGTAGAGACGTTACTTATATAGAACCTTTTGTGGGTGGGGGAGCAATGCTCTTCTACATGTTACAACGTTATCCAAATATCAAACGCGCGGTCATTAATGACATTAATCCAGATCTTATCTGTTGTTATCGAACAGTCAGAGATTTCCCGGAGGACTTGATTGTATCGTTACAACAGATGGAGAAGGAATATCTTAGACTTGATACCGAAGAGGCGCGGAAAGAGTTTTTTATGGCTGCACGGACAAAGTATAATCAGAAAAATCTGGATTCAATAGAGAATACAACACTTTTTTTCTTTTTGAACAGAACCTGTTTTAACGGGCTTTACCGGGTGAATAAGTCTGGAGCCTTTAATGTGCCTTTTGGAAAATATACAAATCCGACAATTTGTGATCCTGAAACAATTCGTGCGGATAGTAAACTGCTGCAACGGGTTGAAATCTGCCAAGGTGATTTTGAACATACATTTGACTATGCAGAGGGAAATACGTTTTTCTATTTTGACCCTCCTTATCGTCCGTTAAGTGATACTTCCAGCTTTAATGATTATACAAAAGAATCATTCAATGATACAGCACAAATTAGATTGAAAACTTATTGTGACAAAATACATGAAGCAGGGTTTTCATTTATGCTTAGCAATTCTGATTGCAAAAGCAAGGATGAGGATGATAATTTCTTTGATAAGCTGTACCGGAATTATGTCATAGACCGGGTATGGGCTTCAAGAAGTATTAATGCGAATCCGAACAAGCGCGGAAAGTTGACAGAGATCCTTGTGCATAATTATATTCTGACAAAGAAAACAGTGCAGGAACAGTCGTTGGAATTAAGATTATTTGCATGACGCCAATGAAAAATTTTAACTTGTTTATGTCTCAGCTCCAAGAGACAAATCAGACTCTTGATTTCTTCTGTGATTTTGATAAGATTTCACTGAATGTGGAGGATATAAAACTTAGTCTTTGCATGCTCAATAGTTTAGTTGGTGCGCCCGATATGCGTCGAGCTGTAGAGACTATATGGAAAAGAGACCGGACGGCTTTTAAGGTAATGGATATTCTTATTGCTGTTAGAAGTGAAGGGAAAAAGGTGGTACTCGATTCGCAGGGTCAGTGTGTCGTGCTGGATTCTTTGTTTGATTCTGTAGATGGTGTAATGGAATTTCTGAATGATACGGGACTTACGGAAGTTTTTCAACAGCAGAAGATAAAGAATCTGGTGGATTATGTATTTGGTATAGAGACAGGATTGGATACCAATGCCCGTAAAAATAGAAGTGGGCATGTAATGGAAAATATGATAGCTCATGTGTTTGACAGTCAGAAGATAAATTATCGGCAGGAAGTTTATTCTAGTGAATGGCCTGCTATATCAAAGGTACTGGGAGATGACGAGAAACGTTTTGATTTTGTTATTGAGACGGAACAAAAGATCTTTTTGATAGAAGTCAATTTCTATAGTTCTGGAGGTTCAAAACTGAATGAGATAGCTCGTTCTTATTCAGATATTGCACCTAAAATTAATTCTGTTTCTGGCTTTGAATTTGTCTGGATTACTGATGGAATTGGATGGAAAAGTGCAAGAAATAAGCTTCAAGAGGCCTACAATATTATTCCAAGTATATATAATCTGACAAATATACAAGATTTTATTAACCTGATAAAGGCTTGAGAAATGAAAGAATTTACAGTGTTCTGCCAGTCATTGAAAGATATAATCGATAGTCATCCGCAATTAGATATTGAAGGTGCAAGAAAAATTGTGCAACAGATTAATGAATTTCTTTATACCACTCATCCTGATATTGGAACGATTGAAAAGTTCGGTAGCAAGTTTGATTATTTTTCGGACTTTCATAAATTCTGGCATAAATATCATAAAGAAATTCTGAATTGTGAGATAGACGAATATATCTGCGAAAAAGTAGCTGATGCGCTGCATTCTATTTTTATTCAGACTAATGGAAAGGCATTTACCTCGATTTATGACACGTGTGGACTTTCGGATGAAGATGTATGTCGTGTGCGCTTTTTGACTGCAAATCAGGATTTCAGGGGCTCACGTAGTTTTTCTTTTCTGGCAGATGTGTTTGAATGTGACAATGCTATTTTTGATGAAAATAATATCCTGGCTGATCCGGAGGATTTTCTGAAAAAAATAGATGTGGGAGCATTGTCACAGAATGATAAGCGATTGAAATATGCGACTAATATTGCGCAGTTCCTTCTTACGCATAAATGTACACCGTATGAACTTCTTGAAAAATATAATCGGGATATTTATGCATTACGCAATGACCTGATAGCTTGTAATGCGGGGTATGGCAATAAGAAGGCAGATATGTTTGTGCGGGATATGGTGGTATTGGGTATCTGGCAAAATGTGACGGGTTTTGAACGTATCAATGTGGCCAGTGATGTGAACACGATTAAAGTTGCGCTGAGAACCGGTATTATTCGGACAGCTATCCCGTTAGTTTCAAGTTTCTTGGATATTTTCTGTTATCAATATGAGTATATTGATGAGATGAATGCTGCTGCATGGCGGCGTGTGTGGGAAATTTGGACGCAAAAATATCCACAAGAAAGTATCTCAAGTCCTTGTTTGATGGATTATTTTGTTTATAACGTAGTGGGACGTCAGTTCTGTAAAGAGAGTCTTTTCTTTTTTGCTTGCCCTAATGGGCATATTTTTAAATGGCATTCTTCTCGAAATACGACCTGCCAGGTGTGTTATAAACAAGGGATTAGAAGAGTTTCTGCCTTTATAGTAAGGAAATGTATGCCTTGTGAAGATGAAGAAGGCTTTATTGCAATACAGAATACAGAATATGTCAAAGCTTTGCCAAGCGGCCAGAAACTTATGGAATGTCCGTTTACTGCTATTTGTAATAATAAGAAGCATTTGAGACCTCCCAAATCTATTAGTATTATGGGGCAGACAGGATGGCAGTCTGCCTATGTTAACAAAGGGGAAGGCGGTGGTGGCTTAATGGCTTAATAATTAAAAATTCTATGATTGAACCTTATTATAAATCGCCAAATAACGATTTTCTGCTGGCTAAAGGAGATTCATTCAAACTATTGCAAGAGTTTGATTTTAAGTTTGATATGATCTTTGCTGATCCACCTTATTTTTTGTCCGATGGAGGAATTAGTTTGCAATCGGGTAAGGTGGTATGTGTAAACAAAGGAAAGTGGGATGAATCCAGATCTCCGGAAGAGGTTCAGGCATTTAATAGGGAATGGTTACGCTTGTGTCGTGAGAAACTCAAGGACAATGGGACTATTTGGATTAGTGGAACGTATCATAATATATTTTCTGTAGCTAATTGTCTGACAGAGCTTGGGTATAAGATTCTGAATGTGATAACCTGGCAGAAAACAAATCCACCGGCAAATATATCTTGTAGATTTTTTACTTATAGTACGGAATTCATTATATGGGCGCGGAAGCTGAAGAAAGTGCCACACATTTATAATTATGAATTAATGAAAACCATTAATGATAATAAGCAGATGACGGATGTCTGGAGACTGCCTGCCATTGGACGTTGGGAGAAGTCATGCGGAAAGCATCCTACTCAGAAACCTTTATCGGTGTTGGCACGTATCATTCTATCATCAACAAATGAAAATGCGTGGATATTTGACCCATTTGCCGGTAGTAGTACTACGGGAATTGCGGCTAATCTGTGTAGAAGGCGATATTGCGGTATTGAGCAAGAAGAAGACTTTTGTGCATTGAGCAAAGCCAGGCGTGAGGAACTGGAGGATGTTACCGTTCGCAGGAATTTGCGTAATCATATTGCAGACTTTAAAGTAATTGATTCATTTTCTGAAGATAAAATACCTTCTATACTTCGTGATGAGTATATTAGCGAATATGGTAAGTTACCCTTTGATTGATGTTATTATTAATGATATCCGCAGAACTGATAAGGAAATAATATTATGAAAGCCGTTTCAAGGTATTGCAAGCTCTATATGATTATATAACTATCCTCTTTAATTATATTAACTATAAATATTAGTTTATGAACTAAAAATTTTAGTTCTTTGCAATAACCAATTGAAACGGATATGAAAACACTTACTGCCAAAGAAGAAGAAATCATGGGATTTTTCTGGGAGAAAGGTCCGATGTTCGTCAAGCAGTTGCTGGAACTCTACGAAGAGCCACGACCGCACTTCAACACCCTGTCGACCATCGTAAGAGGACTGGAAGAAAAAGGCTACCTGTCGCATACAGCGTTTGGTAATACCTACCAGTATCATGCCGTAGTGTCGGAAGAGGAATTCCGACGGAAAACCCTGCGTGGGGTCATCTCCAAATATTTCAACAACTCTTTCTTAGGGGCTGTTTCCTCGCTGGTGAAAGAAGAAGACATTTCGGTGGAGGAACTCAAGGAACTGATACAGAAAGTAGAAGAGGGACGGCTATGAGAAAACGCATATTATTGGCGGCGTGGCTGTTATGTGGTCTGATGCTGCCTTCCTGGGGACAGACGGAAAGTAAAAAGAACCCGAAACTGCTGATAGACGGCTGTTTCTTCATGGAGACACCCTCCGAACTGAATGGGGCAAAACTCAAGATGGCTATTCTGAAGAACGAAGACGGACGGATGATGATGCTGGTGACAGGCGTCAAACTAAGCGAGAATTCAAAGAAATACGCCGTTCCTCTGTCTGAAGTGAAGGATGCAGATTATTGGCTGGAAAAAGCGAAGGGAAACGTAAAGTTTATGTCAATGATTACTCACACTTCTAAACTGGCCATGAAGGAAGGGGAGCGCATCAAACCTTTCAGCGTACAGGCTACCGACGGTACCCGCTGGACTGACCGCAATACCCTGGGACGGCCGTTGGTGCTCAACTTCTGGTACACGGGGTGCGGCCCTTGCATCCGCGAGATGCCCGAGCTGAGCAAATGGCTGGATACCTGCCCTGATGTGAATTACCTGGCCGTCACCTGGAACACTCCCGAACAGATACAGACGATTGTGGAGCGTCAGGGATTTCGCTTTCATCAGGTAGCAAACGATTCTGCGTTGTGGAAGATGTTCGGCGTACAGCAGACACCCACCACGGTAGTGATCGATAAGCAGGGGGTGGTGCGAAAGCTCACCATAGGCACCAACCAGCAGAAACGTGACGAACTACTGAAAACCATCCGGCAATTATCGGCCGAGAAATAAGCGGAAATTAGCGAAGACCTTGGTCTGTACGGAATAATAACTGTAAACACACATAAAAGTCATGGGAACCTTTTTAGTCTATATACTCAAGTCGGCTGTCTGCCTAGCGATGTTCTATCTGTTCTATCGCCTGCTGCTCAGCAAGGAAACTTTCCATCGTTTCAACCGGATGGCTTTGCTGGGAGTAATGCTGCTCTCATGCCTGCTGCCTTTGGTAAAGGTGACGGTGGAACAGGCTTCGCCGGTAAATGCACAAGTGATGTCGATGGAGGACTTGCTGCTGATGTATCAATGGAATAGCGAAGCGGTAGTGGTAGAAGAGGGAAGTCGCCCGTTCCACTGGCAGGAAGGGCTGGTGTTAGTCTATTTTGCGGGACTGTTTTTTGTCATCGCCCGTCACCTCTGGTCGCTGGGACGCATGCTTTATCTCATTCGTCACAGCCGGTGTGAAAGGTTAGACAACGGTGTATGCTTGGTAGTTCACCGTCGCAAACTGGCTCCTTTCAGCTGGATACGCTACATCGTGATTTCGGAAACAGACTTGAAGGAAAGCGGACATCACATTCTGGTGCACGAAATGGCCCACATCCATCACCGTCACTCATGGGACTTGTTGCTGACCGAAGCCTGTGCCTGGCTGCAATGGTTCAATCCGGCCATCTGGCTGCTCAAGCAGGAGTTGCAGAACATCCACGAATACGAAGCCGACGAAGAAGTACTCCGTCAGGGCATCAATGCGAAAGAATATCAAATGCTATTAATAAAAAAAGCCGTTGGCGCAAGGCTCTACTCTATTGCCAACAGCTTTAATCACAGTTCACTTAAAAAACGTATCACTATGATGATTCGAAAAAAATCCAATCCGTGGGCACGTGCCAAGTACCTCTATGTACTTCCGTTGGCAGCCGTTACCGTAGCTGCTTTTGCCCGTCCTGAAATCTCTCAACCACTCGATGAGATTTCAAGTGTCAAAGTTAATGATTTATCGGCAGTTTTGGAAACGTATGCCGATAAAAATGTGTCGAATCCCGCCGAAAAGACCAAACTGAAGATGAAGGTGGTGGATAAAAAAGGAACCCCCATCATTGCAGCAACCGTACTTGTGGCGAATACGACCAACGGGACCATTACCGACGAAAACGGTAATTTCACGCTGGAAGTCGGCACCGACCAAAGCATCCAGGTGGCCTACATCGGTATGAGTACGGTTACCATGTCGGTCAAAGACTGTCTGAAGAAAGCCGACCAGACAATTGTCTTGACTGAAAGCGACACAAAGAAAGATGTGAAGGTGGTAGCGCCTGCTCCGCAAGCTGTGATGTCGGACGACCAGACGTTTAGCGTAGTGGAGCAGATGCCGGAATATCCGGGCGGTATGCGTGCTGGTCTGGAATTTATGGCACGCAATCTCAGGTATCCTGCAAAGGCACAGGAAGCCGGTAAGCAGGGGCGTGTCATCGTGCAGTTTGTGGTAAGGAAAGACGGTTCGCTGAGCGATTTCAAGGTGCTCCGTCCGGTCGACCCGTGGCTGGATGCAGAAGCTATCCGCGTAATCAGCACCATGCCGAAATGGAAGCCAGGCATGCAGGACGGAAAGCCGGTCAGCGTGAAATTTACTCTCCCGGTGACTTTCATGCTGGAGGGAACCAACAACAAGCCGAAGGCAGGTGATAAGGACGTCGTAGTAGTAGGGTATGGAGCTACTCCGGCCCCTCAGAAAAGCGAAGTTCCGGCAGCAATCGTCCAGATGTTTCAGAACGGAAAGGACGGTCAGGGAAAAGAGGAAGCATTGCCAATGGTGCTGATAGACAAAACGGAGGCATCCACCGAAACAATGAACAAGCTCGATCCTCAGTGTATTGAATCAATCACTGTATTGAAAGACGCAGATGCTACCGCAATATATGGCGAAAAAGGAAAGAATGGCGTGATACTCATCACTACCAAAAAGAAATAAAAACACTCTCTATCTAAAAGAAACGCGCAAGGGTATATGAAAATATCCTTGCGCGTTCTCTTTTAGTTTTCAGAGATTTCTTTAAAGTGTGACACCATTCTTGAAAATGGCAATCTCACGGTAGTTCTTCTTCTCATTGTTCACAGGCTCTCCGCTGGCCACCTGAATCACATAATCGATGAAACGACGGCAGGTAGTTTCCATCGGTTCGTTTTCTACGATGACACCGGCATTGAAGTCAATCCATCCGGGCTTGTGCGCCGCCAGGTTGGAGTTGGTAGAAATCTTCATGGTAGGTACGAAGGTACCGAATGGCGTACCGCGTCCTGTAGTGAACAACACAATGTGGCAGCCGGAAGAGGCGAGGGCCGTAGCAGCTACAAGGTCATTGCCCGGAGCCGAGAGCAGGTTCAAGCCTTTTGTCTGCAAGCGTTCTCCGTAAGCCATCACACCCGATACGTAACTCTTTCCGCATTTCTGTGTGCAACCCAATGCTTTTTCTTCCAGTGTAGAAATACCTCCGGCCTTGTTACCCGGCGAAGGATTCTCACCCACAGGCTCTCCGTGTGAAAGGAAGTATTCCTTGAAATCATTAATCAGGCTCACCGTCTGGTTGAACAGTTCCGTAGTACGGCAACGGTTCATCAGAATGGTTTCTGCCCCGAACATTTCGGGTACCTCAGTCAGTACCGAAGTTCCTCCCTGTGCAATCAGGTAGTCGGAGAACATGCCCAGCAACGGATTGGCCGTAATGCCCGAGAAACCATCGGAACCACCACATTTCAGTCCCACACGCAACTCGGAGAGGGGCACATCGGTACGCTCGTCCTGACAGCACTTGGCATACAGTTCACGCAAGATGCGCATACCTTCTTCGTATTCATCGTCTACCTTCTGTGCCACCATGAAGCGGATACGGTCTTCATCATACGCACCGACAAATTCACGGAACACATCGGGCTGGTTGTTCTCACATCCTAATCCTACTACCAGCACGGCTCCGGCATTGGGATGCAACACCATGTCGCGCAGAATCTTCTTTGTATTCTCATGATCTTCGCCCAACTGCGAACAGCCGTAGTTATGTGGGAAAGCCACGATGGCATCCACTCCCTTGCCTCCGTCCATCTCACGGCGAAGGCCCTCGGCCAACTGGTTCACGATACCGTTCACACAGCCCACGGTCGGGATAATCCAGATCTCGTTACGCACGCCTACGTCTCCGTTCCGACGGCGATAGCCCTTGAACATACGGTGTTCCACCGGAATGTCCGTGTGCACCTCCACAGGCTGGTAAGTATAATCCAGCAGCCCTGCCAGATTAGTCTTGATTTCTTTCTCGCTCACCCATGTACCTTCGGGCACATCGGTAGTAACATGACCGATAGGGTAGCCGTATTTAATGATATTCTCTCCAGCCTGGAAATTCTTCAGCGTCACCTTGTGCCCGGCAGGCACATCCGTGCGCAGGGTAATCACCCGTCCGTCTGCCTCGATGGTTTCTCCTGCATGAAGGGGAGAAATAGCCACTGCCACGTTATCGGCCGGGTTGATTCTCAAATAAGTTGTTTTCATATTAATAGCAATGTAATCAGGTTATTCGTTGACATGTGCATCGAAATAGAAATCGATGTTTTCCGTCGTAATCAGGTTGATAGGCATGTAGTTACAGTCCTTCACCTTCTTGCGCAGAATCAGGTGGTTGCACAGACATTCAATGCTGTTGTATCCCTGCACGGTAGGCTGCTGGGCTATGACAAAGTCAATGCTTCCGGCCTTCAGACACGCCACGTTGCGACGCAGCAGGTCGTATCCCATAAGATGGAAATCCGTACGTCCGTGACGCTGCATATACTCGCCGATAATGTACGCCTTCGAGTTGAAGGTGATACCACACTTCACATTCGGATGCGCCGCAAAGAAATCATCCAGCAACGAAGCATCTTCACCCGGCTGTTTGGCATAGAGGTTCAGCTCCCACATCTTCAGTTCCGGACAGTGCTCCTTCATGTATTCATAGAAGCCCTCTTCACGATGGAGCTGCTGGTTCGAACCCAGACGTCCTTCGTTTATCTGACGGAAGATCACAATCTCCGGTTCGCCACTAGCCAGCAGACGCAGCATACGTGCAGCAAAGTATCCGCTCCGCTGGGCATGCTGACCGTAGAAAGCCAGTGGTTCCAGCCGGGCGATATTCGAATCAATAAATACATACGGAATGCCGGCTTCGCGCAGCAGGCTGACAAACCGTTCAGTTTCTTCTTCTACAGTAGGCGAAAGGATGACCCCGTCGGGCTGTGCTTCTAAAATGCGCATACCACTTTCTATAAAGGCACCCGACTCGTACTGGTCATAATAATAGTCGGACAGAGAAACATTGAAATCGGAAAAACGGGTGATAGCCTGTTGCATGCCGCGCTCCACATCCTTCCAGTAATCACCTTCATTGTGCGAAGGGAGCAGATAGGCAAATCTGTATTTCTTGTTCGAAGCCAGCGCACTGGCATACATGTTGGGCTGATAGTTCAGCTTCTTCAATATTTCTTCCACTTTAATGCGGCTGGACTCGGACACACCGCTCCGGGAGTGAAGTACACGGTCTACTGTTCCCACCGATACTCCGGCCATCTGGGCGATGTCCTTGATTCGGATTCTATCTTGCTGTTTCTCCATGCGTTCTTACCTTATTATATTGTAAAATCTGTGCATTCAGTAAAAATTCATTTTTTTCGATACAAATATATAACTTATTTTGGTTTTTAAAAAATAAACCGTACCTTTGTGTGCGTACACAAAATGGATATTTCAAAAGTAACCGCTGAAAGAACCGTTTTTGTGATACAAGCTAAGAACTACATTATTAATCACATAAGTATAAAAATATCTAGCAATGGGAAAAATTGTTACTTTAGGCGAAATCATGTTGAGATTGTCTACACCGGGCAATACTCGTTTTGTTCAATCAGACAGCTTTGACGTAGTTTACGGTGGAGGTGAAGCAAACGTAGCTGTGAGCTGTGCCAACTATGGTCATGAAGCATACTTCGTAACCAAATTGCCGAAACACGAAATCGGACAGTCAGCTGTAAACGCATTGCGCAAATACGGTGTGAAGACTGACTACATCGCCCGTGGTGGTGACCGCGTAGGTATCTACTATCTGGAAACAGGTGCTTCTATGCGTCCTAGCAAGGTTATCTATGACCGCGCTCACTCTGCCATCGCTGAAGCTGATCCTTGCGACTTCGACTTTGATGCTATCATGGAAGGTGCTGACTGGTTCCACTGGTCTGGTATCACTCCGGCTATCTCTGACAAGGCTGCTGAACTGACTAAACTGGCTTGTGAAGCTGCAAAACGTCACGGAGTAACAGTTTCTGTTGACTTGAACTTCCGCAAAAAACTGTGGACAAAAGAAAAAGCACAGTCTATCATGCGCCCGTTGATGCAATATGTAGACGTTTGTATCGGTAACGAAGAAGATGCTGAACTTTGCTTAGGCTTCAAACCAGATGCTGACGTAGAAGGCGGTAAAACCGATGCAGAAGGCTACAAGGGAATCTTCACAGCCATGGCTAAGGAATTCGGATTCAAGTATGTAATTTCTACTTTGCGTGAATCTTTCTCTGCTACCCACAACGGCTGGAAGGCTATGATTTACAACGGTGAAGAATTCTATACTTCTAAGCGTTACGACATCGACCCGATTATTGACCGTGTAGGTGGTGGTGACTCATTCTCAGGTGGTATTATCCACGGCTTGCTGACCAAAGCTACTCAGGGCGAAGCATTGGAATTCGCAGTAGCAGCCTCAGCATTGAAGCACACTATCAACGGCGACTTCAACCTGGTATCTGTAGAAGAAGTAGAAGCACTGGCTGGTGGTGACGCTAGCGGTCGCGTACAGAGATAATCACTCAAACAAACAACATTTCATTTAAGGTTAGAAAAAATGGCTAAATTCGATAAAATTGCAGTGTTGAACAAGATTGGTTCAACAGGTATGGTTCCTGTATTCTATCACAAGGATGCAGAAGTAGCAAAGAAAGTGGTAAAGGCTTGCTATGACGGTGGTGTACGTGCATTTGAATTCACCAACCGTGGTGACTTTGCACACGAAGTATTTGCTGAAGTAGTGAAATTTGCAGCAAAAGAATGTCCGGAAATGGCAATGGGTGTAGGTTCTATCGTAGATCCTGCTACTGCTTCTCTGTACATCCAGCTGGGTGCTAACTTCGTAGTAGGTCCGTTGTTCAACCCTGAAATCGCAAAAGTCTGCAACCGTCGTCTGGTGGCTTACACTCCGGGATGCGGTAGCGTATCAGAAGTAGGTTTCGCACAGGAACTGGGCTGCGACCTCTGCAAGATTTTCCCGGGCGACGTACTGGGTCCGAAACTGGTAAAAGGTTTGCTGGCTCCGATGCCATGGTCTAAACTGATGGTAACCGGTGGAGTAGAACCGACTCAGGAAAACCTGACTTCATGGATTAAGGCAGGTGTATTCTGCGTAGGTATGGGTTCTAAGTTGTTCCCGAAAGACAAGGTAGCTGCTGAAGACTGGACTTACGTCACAGAAAAATGTAAGGAAGCATTGGCTTACATTGCAGAAGCTCGTAAATAATACAGAAATTCATTTTGTTTAAAGGTGTATAAGTAAGAAGCCTCGCTACGTCCGGAAGGGTGTAGCGGGGCTTTCTCATGCCCACAAGTGAAGGAATATTCATGAAAAAATACAAAAACGAATACTTCCTGCATGGATATGTGCGCGAAAAATCCTATCTTTGCATGAAATTTTTCGCGAAATATGAAAATTAAGGAAATTGTGAATGCCCTTGAGATATTCGCGCCTCTGCCTTTACAGGACGGATTCGATAATGCCGGACTGCAAATCGGATTGACAGACGCGGAAGCTACAGGGGCTTTGTTGTGTCTGGACGTAACCGAAGCCGTGATAGATGAAGCCATCGCATTGGGATATAACCTGATTGTATCTCACCATCCGCTCATCTTCAAGGGCTACAAATCGATTACCGGACGTGACTACGTGGAACGCTGCATCCTGAAGGCTATCAAGAACGACATCGTGATTTTCTCGATGCACACCAACCTGGACAACGCACCACAGGGCGTCAACTTCAAGATTGCCGAGAAAATCGGACTGAAGAACGTAAGAATCCTGGAACCGAAAGAAAACCAGCTGCTGAAACTGGTTACCTTCGTACCGCAGGCACAGGCCGACGAGGTACGTAATGCCTTGTTTGAAGCCGGATGCGGGTGCATTGGCAACTACGATTCCTGCAGCTATAATCTGGAAGGAAAGGGCACTTTCCGCGCACAGCCGGGCACACATCCTTTCTGCGGAGAAATCGGCCAGTTGCACGAAGAGCATGAGGTACGGATTGAAACCGTGCTGCCGGCATTCCTGAAAGGGAAGGTGCAAAAAGCCCTTGTCGAAGCACATCCTTACGAGGAACCAGCCTACGACTTCTATCCCTTGCAAAATGAATGGACACAGGCAGGAGCGGGCATCGTAGGTGAACTGGAAGAACCGGAAACCGAAACCGATTTTCTGCGCCGGATAAAGAAGCTGTTCGAGGTGGGCTGTGTAAAACATTCGCGCATGACGGGACGCCTCATCCAGACCGTCGCCCTCTGTGGAGGAGCAGGAGCCTTCCTGCTGCCCAAGGCCGTAAGAGCCCATGCCGACGTGTTCCTGACAGGCGAAGTGAAATACCACGACTATTTCAGCTACGAGAACGACATTCTCATTGCAGAGATAGGACACTACGAAAGCGAACAATATACAAAAGATTTATTATATTCAATCATACGGGAAAAGTTTCCGACACTCGACGCCCAGCTGACGCGTGTCAATACCAATCCCATAAAATACTTGTAGAAAACTATGGCTAAAGAAGCAAAGAAAGATCCGAATGAATTGAGTGTGGAAGAAAAACTGAAAGCACTCTACCAGTTGCAAACCATGTTGTCGGAGATTGACAAAATCAAGACACTGAGAGGAGAGCTTCCGCTGGAAGTGCAGGACCTGGAAGACGAAGTGACGGGTCTGAGCACACGTATCGAGAAAATCAAGGCTGAAATCGAAGAACTGAAGTCAAACGTAGCCAGCAAGAAAATCGAAATCGAAACTGCCAAGGCTTCTATCGAAAAGTACAAGAGTCAGCAGGACAACGTACGTAACAACCGTGAATACGACGTACTGACTAAGGAAATCGAATTCCAGAGCCTGGAAGTGGAACTCTGCGAAAAGCGTATCCGTGAATATACAGCCGGCATCAAGTCGAAAGAAGAGGAAATCGTAAAGAGCGAACAGTTGCTGGAAGAAAGAAAGAAAGACCTGGAAGTAAAGAAGAACGAACTGGACGAAATCATCTCAGAAACCAAGCAGGAGGAAGAAAAACTGAGAGAAAAAGCCAAGAATCTGGAAGCTACCATCGAACCGCGTCTGCTTCAGGCTTTCAAGCGTATCCGTAAGAACTCACGCAACGGTCTGGGTATTACTTACGTGCAGCGTGACGCTTGTGGCGGTTGCTTCAACAAGATTCCGCCTCAGAAACAGCTCGACATCCGTATGCGCAAGAAAATCATCGTATGCGAATACTGTGGCCGTATCATGATTGACCCGGAACTGGCTGGTGTAGAAACAGAAAAGCATCTGGAAACAAAAATGAAATAAGCGTCAGACTTCCGTCTGACAGTAGAAGAAGGGATTCCCGCTCGGGGGATTCCTTCTTTTTTATGCACTATAAATCTGCATAACGGGGAATATCCGGGAGAAAATAATACGTATTCCGTGCATAGTCGATGCGGCAGCAGTAGTGACGAAGCCCGTTGCTCACCACCAGGTAATCCACCTTCAGCACCATGTTGTAACGGGTAATCTGGTCAAAGACAGCCTGCGTAATCTCCACCGAAGGAGCCTTGTATTCCACAATCATCTGCGGAGTCAGGTCGCGCCGGTAGAGCACCGTGTCACAGCGTTTCTTCGTCCCGTTCAGGTTAATTTGTATCTCATTAGCCAACAGTCCTTGCGGATACCCCTTTTCCTTCAGCAGAAAGTTCGTAAAATGCTGGCGTACCCACTCCTCCGGAGTCAGCGCTACATACCGGCGACGGAGCACGTCAAATATCACGTTCTTTCCCTCTCGCTGGGCAATCTTGGCCTCAAAAGCAGGCAGGTTCAATGCAAACATAAGCGTTCTTCTATTACGAAGCAAAGATACTCCATTTTCTCAAAAGTACATAAAAGCTGAATTATTTTCCAAAAACCGAAGGTCTCCGGTAAGAGAAAATCCCAAATTCTTTTTTCTGTTTGCATTATTATTGTACATTTGCGTTTAAGGAAGATAATATCATCTTCCCAATAACCTTTTATTTGGCAACACAAATTCTGAGAGCTAATGAAAACAAAAGAAGAAATCGTAGCAAACTGGCTCCCGCGTTATACCAAGCGGAAACTGGAAGACTTTGGTGAGTACATCTTGTTGACAAACTTCAATAAATACGTCGAAATCTTTGCCGAACGGTTCAACGTGCCCATTCTGGGACGCGATGCCAACATGATTTCGGCCCATGCAGAAGGCATGACCATCATCAACTTCGGTATGGGAAGTCCCAATGCGGCCATCATCATGGACCTGCTTAGTGCCGTACATCCGAAAGCCTGCCTGTTTCTGGGCAAGTGCGGAGGTATCGACAAGAAGAACCAGATAGGCGACCTGATTCTGCCTATCGCGGCCATCCGTGGCGAAGGAACATCGAACGATTATTATCCGCCTGAGGTGCCGGCTCTTCCGGCCTTTATGCTCCAGCGTGCCGTATCTTCGGCCATCCGTGACCACTCACGCGACTACTGGACCGGAACGGTGTACACCACCAACCGCCGCATCTGGGAACACGATGAGGAGTTCAAGAAATACCTGCTGAAGACCCGTGCCATGGCAGTGGATATGGAAACGGCGACTTTGTTCACCACCGGATTTGCCAACCACATTCCTACGGGTGCCCTGCTGCTCGTGTCCGACCAGCCCATGATTCCGGAAGGCGTGAAAACGGAACAGAGTGACAGCATGGTGACCAAGAATTTCGTGCATGAACACGTAGAAATCGGTATCGATGCCCTGCGCATGATCATCGATGAAAAGAAGACCGTGAAACACCTGAAATTTGACTGGTAAACCGACGAAAATGGCAAAAGAAGTCACTTACGAAGAGATTGTACGCAACCTGAAGAACCGCATCTATGCGCCCGTATATTTCCTCATGGGCGAAGAGGATTACTACATCGACCGGATTGCCGACTACATCATCGATACCGTACTTAGTGAAACGGAAAAGGAATTCAACCTGACCGTCACATACGGGGCCGATACCGATGTGGCCAACGTCATCAACGCTGCCAAGCGTTACCCGATGATGTCAGAATACCAGGTGGTAGTGGTAAAGGAAGCACAGAGCCTGAAACGCATCGAGGAGCTGGCTTTCTACCTGCAGAAGCCCCAGAAATCGACCATATTGGTGGTATGCTACAAACACGGCAGCATTGACCGCCGGAAAAAACTGGCCGCTGAAATCGAGAAAAACGGGGTGCTGTTCGAATCGCGAAAGCTTAAGGACAGTCAGATTCCCGGTTTCATCTCCTCATACCTGAAACGCAAGAAAGTGGAAATCGAGCCCAAAGCATCGGAAATGATGGCCGAGTTTGTAGGAGCCGACCTGAACCGTATGGCCGGCGAACTGGAGAAGCTTATCCTGACACTGCCGGAAGGCGCACGCCGCATCACACCGGAACAGATTGAGCGGAACATCGGTATCAGCAAAGATTACAATAACTTTGAGCTGCGGAGTGCGCTGGTGGAAAAGGACGTGCTGAAGGCCAACAAAATCATCAAATACTTCGAGGAGAATCCCAAGAACAATCCGCTACAAATGACACTGGCCATTCTGTTCAACTTCTTCTCGAACCTGATGCTGGCCTATTATGCACCTGAGAAATCAGACCAGGGAATAGCGGCTCAGTTAGGCTTGAAAAGTCCGTGGCAGGCGAAAGAATACATGGCAGCCATGCGACGCTATTCAGGCGTAAAGGTGATGCAAATCATCCATGCCATTCGCGAATGCGACGCCCGGTCGAAAGGTATAGGCAATCCTTCCACGCCCGATGGAGAATTGCTGCGCGACTTGATTTATTTCATTCTTCATTAACCGAAACTGAATCTCTGAAAAGAGGAAAGCAATACGCTGTACAAGCGGTATACATCTGAAAAGGACCGGATGTATGCCGCTTTTTTCGTTTTTCACGAGAATTGAAAAATCAGGAGGAGAATACAAATGGACGTCAAATTTTCAATTCTCACAAAGTTTCCCTACAAACGGTAAATTACAGATAGAAGTGGAAGGTACAAAATACAAATGTAATCGCTTATTTGTGTAGAATTGGATGATTTACATTTGTATTTTACCTATTTATCCGCTACAAATGTAAATTTTAGCAAACGGGTAGGGGAGATATTACACTGATACAATGCAATTTACAAGAATAAAGTGTTACTTATCTAAATGTAAACGAATAAATATAACATGCAACTTTAAGAAGCATAACAGACTGAACACCAGCATATTTTAAAATAATATCTACAAATCTGTTCAATAAAACGACCTGAAAGAGCGAATAAACTCTTATTTTGCCCATATATACACATGTATACGATTATAATATACTAATATCCAGCAAAATAACCGACTAAACTAAAGTTAATTACAAATGTATTTACACTTGTATAGAAGCGTAAATGTACAATTGGAATAATATAGTTTACACTTGTAACAATGTAAATTTAGATTTATAAATTTGCATTTCTAAATTTAAAGAATTACTTTTGTAATCAACAAACAAAGCCATTTCCATTTGTATATGAAGGACCGGATTCTAAAAGTCATGCAAAAAGAGGGTTTATCGAATGCCGAATTCGCCGAAAAGATAGGCATCTCCACCTCTTCACTGTCGCACATCTTCAGCGGGCGAAACAAACCCAGCCTAGAAGTCGTCATGCGCATCCATAAGGCATGTCCGTACATCAACATCAACTGGCTGCTCTATGGTGAAGGCGAAATGGAAGAAAGTGCTCCCGCCGTAACAGGCATGGACTTGTTCTCACAACCGCTCGAGAATCCGAAAAACACGACCGAAGAGCCGGCTCACTCCGATTTTCGCAAGGAGAACGAGGTTCCTACCGTGGTTTATCCGCCAAAAGAGATTATCAGAGAGGAAGTTAAGTACATCGAAAAGCCGCATCCGAAGATTACCGAAATACGTATTTTCTTCGACAACGGCACCTACGAGGTGTTCAAACCCGAAAAATAAGTCCCCGAACGACAAAAGCACCCGCCAAGGTGTTAGGCATATAAAAGGTAAATTCGTATCTTTGCGTGAAAGAAACGAATTTACCTTTTTTTATATGAAGAAATACATCTTAGATTTGACAGTCACCGAGAACACTCGCCTGCACGCGAACTACGTTCTCATCAAGCTGACGCAAGAGGCTCCCTTGCCCGAAATGCTTCCGGGACAGTTTGCCGAAATCCGGGTGGACGGTTCACCGACTACCTTCCTGCGTCGCCCCATTTCCATCAACTACGTAGATAGAGAGAAAAACGAAGTATGGTTCCTCGTCCAGCTCGTGGGCGACGGTACCCGTAAACTGGCTACTGTACAGAAAGGCGATACAGTAAACGTAGTGCTCCCGCTGGGCAACGGATTCACCATGCCGGCTTCTGCCGACACCAAGGTGCTGCTCGTGGGCGGCGGTGTAGGTACGGCTCCCATGCTCTACCTGGGCGAAGCGCTCCTGAAGCAAGGATGCAAGCCCACCTTCCTGCTGGGTGCCCGCTCGAAGAACGACCTGCTCCAGCTGGAACAGTTTGAAGCCCTCGGCGACGTGTACACCACCACCGAAGACGGCAGCATGGGCGAAAAGGGATACGTCACCATGCACAGCGTACTGAAAGCACAGAAGTTTGACATGATTTACACCTGCGGCCCGAAACCCATGATGATGGCAGTGGCCAAGTATGCCAAGGCAGAAGGCATCGAATGCGAGGTGTCACTGGAAAACACCATGGCCTGCGGCGTCGGAGCCTGCCTCTGCTGCGTGGAAAAGACAGACGAGGGACATGTGTGCGTATGTAAAGAAGGTCCGGTATTTAATATAAAGAAACTATTATGGCAGATTTAAGCGTAAACATCGGTAAATTGAACTTGTCGAACCCGGTCATGACCGCATCGGGTACATTCGGATATGGACTGGAGTTTCAGGACTTCGTGGACCTGGAGAAAATCGGAGGTATCATCGTGAAGGGAACCACACTTCACCACCGTGAAGGAAACCCTTACCCGCGTATGGCCGAAACACCCATGGGTATGCTCAATGCCGTGGGATTGCAGAACAAAGGCGTGCATTATTTCGTGGACCACATCTATCCGCAGATTAAGGATATCCGTACGAACATGATTGTAAACGTGTCCGGCTCACAAGTGGAAGACTATGCGGAAACGGCTTCCATCATCAACGAACTGGAAAACATCCCGGCCATCGAGCTGAACATTTCCTGCCCGAACGTGAAGCAGGGAGGTATGGCTTTCGGTGTAACGGCTCACGGAGCTGCCGAAGTGGTGAGTGCCGTGCGCAAGGTCTACAAGAAGACACTGATTGTAAAACTGTCGCCCAACGTGACTGACATCACCGAAATTGCCCGTGCCGTAGAAGGTGCCGGAGCCGATAGCGTGTCGCTCATCAACACCCTGCTGGGTATGGCCATCGATGCAGAAAAACGTCGTCCTATCCTGTCGACCGTGACCGGAGGTATAAGTGGTGCTGCCGTGAAACCCATCGCCCTGCGCATGGTATGGCAGGTAGCTAAAGCCGTAAACATTCCGGTAGTAGGTCTGGGTGGTATCATGAACTGGAAGGATGCCGTGGAATTCCTGCTGGCAGGTGCCACTGCCATCCAGATTGGTACAGCCAACTTCATCGATCCGGCCATCACCGTGAAAGTGGCCGAAGGCATCAACGACTATCTGGACCGTCACGGATACAGTTCCGTACGCGACATCATCGGTGCACTGGAAGTCTGAAAACAACGCTTTTCAAGGCCCGAGAACAGGCATAAAAAAACGTCCTTGCGTTCTGTAGTGTACTAAATAAGTTGACACAATTTATTTAGTAACATGCGTAAAAATCGA